>Ga0180007_10000492_pt1 | contig 66439 bp, 57 predicted proteins | sample MM_PC_MetaG_FD_121122 | JGI IMG/M metagenome (GOLD analysis project Ga0180007, IMG submission 121122) | Groundwater microbial communities from the Aspo Hard Rock Laboratory (HRL) deep subsurface site, Sweden - MM_PC_MetaG | ecosystem: Environmental > Aquatic > Deep subsurface > Groundwater... | reverse complement strand
GAGGAAAATTCTTATAAAGCTGACTGCTGCTGTCGCAGAATCGAATAGCGAAGTCTGATACCATATTGTTTGCTCACGAACTCATAAGCTTATCAAGTCATGAACTGTTTTTATCTCTCACAGGGTGCACAGAGGCTCAGAGTTTTATTACTGATTCTTTGAGAGGAAGAATCAGTAATCAGAATTTCTTTGTTAAAAATTCTGAATTATCTTTGTGACCTCCGTGTGCTCTGCGAGATATTATTTTTGTCTCTCACGGAGAGCACAGAGTCACGGATAAATAATTGACGGTTAAAGACAATTCCCACTAAGCTGCATAGACTTCTTCATGGGCTAAAGATTTTGCTGCATATAAAAGTGCTGAACGGATATCATCTTCATCAAGGAACGGATAATCTTCTTTCATGCATATCCGCCACTTTTCATATCCTTAATAATATCTTTAACCGTTTTTCCCTTGAATATTTTTTTTCGCAATTCGGTATAATTGCCTTCACCGCGATCATAGTCCAGAATGAATTTTAAAGCACCGGCGGGACCTAATTTTTCTCTAAGGGCTTCCCAACCTGCTCTTCTTACTTCTACAGGAGTCAGTTCATTTAAAGCATTCATATCTTAAACATCTCCTTTGTGATCTCTGTGTCCTCTGCGAGAGCACTATTTTGGGTCAACTAATATTTTCAGGATTCTTTCGCTTGTACGGCCATCCCAGAGTTCAGGAATTTCGCCGGGCTTGTTTTTGCCTTCCAATATGCGGTTTATGTCGTCTTTCATATTTTCAACAGTAGTAAGTTTGTTTGTACCATCGCAGGTAAGTTTTATTTGAACATTAATCAAATCTCTTTCTGCGTTTGCTTGCGTCGGTCGGCGGCTGAATATATTTACTGCAAATTAATCTCTCACAGAGAACACAGAGTCTCAGAGTGTTTATTATTGATTCTTTGAGAGGAAGAATCAATAATGCGAATCCGCTCAAGGGGAATCGTGAATTTTATTTTGTATATATCAGACTTTGCCGGTGTGGCCCAGATTACCATGCATTGATTTCCCGTTACAACCCCCCATATACTTTTACTTGTTTTTCACAGAGAATACAGAGAACCAGCGCAACTTATAACGCATCAGTATCTATTATTGGAATTTTTCTGACTCTGATTGATTTACTTGTTACTGTTACCATTGCCCCTGACTCCAACTGCATCTGAATTCTTGGCCATATTGTCTCAATTAAGTTTGCTAATTCCTGACCTTTTAGCCCTTCATACCGAATTCGGATCACGGAAAGCGATTTTGCATTTTGCACTGCCAGAAGCGCATGAAAATCGGCATCTAAAGTAATGATCACTCTTTTTTCAAATCTGGCATAAACCAATATTTCCTAATCGGAAGCTCGGCTAAGTCCTATATCACCTGTGTGTAATATATCCCATCCTTTATCACGCAGAATATTTGCTGCCGTTCGGGGGAGACCCTGATCAAGCAAAATCCGGCTCAAGCTGCCACCAGTGGAATAATTTGGCTGTCAAGATTTCTTGCTGCAAAAGCCAGGGCCTGATAAATATCTTCTTTTTCAAGTTCAGGGTATTCAGTATGGAGATCCTTCCAGTCAGGATATAACGCGACAGCTTCCACAACTCTTCTAACAGTCAGTCGCAAATTACGCAGACATGGCTGCCCGTTCAAGACTTGTGGATCAATGGCTATTCGATCAAACATAATATCCATATATCCTCCTTTTATCTCTGGCAGAGAGTTCAGAGTTTGTTTAAGAATTTTTGCCCCAAGTTTAATAGTACTTTGGGATTTAGCGGGGCAGGGGAAAAACTTTAACTTCATATTTGCCGCGGACAAGCGTGGACGTTCGCAGATATTATAGAGTCTTTACGGGTCTGCGGCTGAACATTTTTATTTCTAATTAATCTCTCACAGAGTTCTCAGAGTCACAAAGTTTTTTTAAGAATTATTGAATGGTTTACAGTTGACGGATAAAAACGGTTTACGGCTATCGGTATTTAATGGCTATTTTATCTCTCACAGAGAACACAGAGTCACAGAGTTTTTTTTAAGAATTTTTTGAGAGGAAAAATTCTTAAAATGCTGACATGCTGCTATCGCAGGCAGGTGCAAGGTTAATAACAGATAACGATAAAATTGGTAGATTTTTCATAAGCATTATAGACACTCATTAAAGTTTTTAAGTGGTGTATCAAAGTCGTCAGCAAACCGGATAAATTCTTTTGGTTTTATGTAACTGAAGGGTATATTTTCGAATTTATCTTCAGTTCTGAAAAGTCTTTGTGATCTCCGCGGGCTCTGTGAGATATTTTTTTTGTCTCTCGCAGAGTTCTCAGAGTCTCAGAGTTTTTTTAAGAATAGTAGCCGCAGACAAACGTGGATGTTCGTAGATATTATAGTCTGTGTTTGTCTGCGTCGGTCGGCGGCTAAAAACTATCGGCTAATCCTCAGTACTTTTTAAATATCGAATTATTGCATTTTTAAATTCGGTAAAGTCATTAAGGTTTTTGAAATTGATATTCCGGAAAACTCATTTAATTGTGCCAGGTATTGCTCAAGTTCGGACATTTTCTTTAGAATTAGTATATTGTCAACCACTTAAAAACCGCCTATTAAGTATGCGCTTTTCGAGAATTGAAAAATCGAAATAAGTTCTCATGGTTACGGATTCATAAGAATGACGAAAAAATGGATCATTGTCGGCAAGGATTTTTTTGTTCTTTAAAATTTTCATACGAAGCGTAAGTGGCGCCGTGTTTAAAATCACAAGATCAATTTCATCGGTTTTGAAAATGTCTGTTAAATCTCCCAGTATTTGCAACCTTTTTGGGGAAAGATATTTGCCGCTCAGATATACAGCAATATCCAAATCACTTAACGGTGTTATTGTCATTGAAGCAAAGCTGCCGAAAAGATATGCAAACAGAACATCTTTTCTATTTTTAAAATAAGTTTCAGCCCTTGGAATCAGTTCGTAAATATTATGCTTTATAGGTTTGTTTTTGATCATGATAAAAGTGGTTTACGGTTATTTAATGGCTGTTTTATCTCTCACAGAGAGCACAGAGTCTCAGAGTATTTATTACTGATTCTTTGAGAGGAAAAATTTAATTTCATATTAGCCGCAGACAAACGCGGACGTTCGCAGATATTATAAAGTTAGTTTTTGTCTGCGTTGGTCGGCGGCTAATAATTCTATGTATTCAAGGCCAACAGACGGATATATATTGACTTCTGCTTGTTGAGCAGTTTCAAATCTTCTTGTTAGGATTTCGAAAGGGACTTCATATCCTCGTTTTATGCCATTTGCATCAAGAAGTTCCGGAATCAATATCTTTAATTTTTCAATAAGTGCCTCTAAATTTTCCTCCTCTGTTGCGAGGCCGGGAACATCGTCACTGGTAGCAACCCATACACGGACATCTTCGTCCCATTCAGCCCTAACGAATAATGGTTTTTGGAGCATAGCATCACCTCATATTTTTATCTCTCACAGAGAGCACGGAGTCACAGAGTTATTTTAAAGAATTTTTTGAGAGGAAAAAATCTTAAAATGCTGACATACTGCTATCGCAGGTAAGTTGTCTTATAATTGAACGTTCACCAAATCTCTTTCTGCGTTTGTCTGCGGCTGAATATATTTACTGAAAATTAATCTCTCACAGAGAGCACAGAGTCTCAGAGTTATTTTAAAGAATTTTTGAGAGTAAAATTCTTTAAAGACTGACACCTATAATCAGGTTTTAGGTTCAAGGCCCAAGGTAGAAGGTATTATATTTGGGTTTTTATCTTTGTGATCTCCGCTGGCTCTGCGAGAGATTATAATCAGTATTTGCGCAGCATTTCTATAAGCTCTCTCTTAGTTTTCTGGTTCCAGAGAGCAACTTTATTCAGAATATCGTTTAGTGTTGGATTAGGAATAAATTTGGATAGGCTATCCGGGTTATCTTCAAAATGAAGCTGTATAGCTTCTTTTAAATTTTGAACAAGTTCATCAAGAGTTTTTCCCTGAGTGAAAATGTCAAAATCAATACATTTTCCACAGTAGTATTCGCCGTCATTGTAAATTTCCGCTTTTATTATATTTTCCATTATATCCCTCCTGATATCCATCCAAGAAAGGTTTACGGCTATCGGTATTTAATGGCTATTTTATCTCTCACAGAGAGCACAGAGTCACAGAGTTATTTTTAAGAATTTTTTGAGTGAGAAATTCTTAAAAAAGCTGACATATTGTTTTAAGTGTTGGATCTTGCATTTTCGAATCGAGAGGTAAACAATACTTTAAAACTATCATAATTTACCGACAAATCCATCTATATCTATTCCGGCTTGTTTTAAAATTGCGCGCAATGTCCCTTCAGGCATGTCTCCCGGATGATTTGGAACTGTCGTATACCTTCCGGTTGATGAATTATACCAAATTTCATGGCTCCCGGCAGCCTGGCGATCGAAAGTAAAGCCAAATCTCTTCAACCTTTTGATAATCTCTCGATACCGAAATACGGAAAGCCTTCCCATTTAAATTCCTATAACTAACGGATAATCAAATTTTTCAGGTATTTCGCTTGCCGGCGTAGAGCCATGCCTTTCTATCTCTGCTTCGAGTAGTCGCCGTGCAATGTCTCTGGCAATTTCGATTGTTTCACTTATTGTCCGCCCTTGGGCAACAAGGCCCTGAATATCATCTGAAGTTCCTAAATATATACCCTCCGGGAGCTTTTCAATATGTATTTTGATTACTCGTTCCATAAACGGCCTCCAGTATTTATTTGCATTCACTCTATCTTCCGATTCCTAAATATGTGAAACCAAGTTTTGTCAGTTCATCCCGGTCGTATATATTTCTTCCGTCAACAATTACAGGTTTTTTCATAAGCGATTTTACTGTTTTCATATCAATATTTCTGAATTCATCCCATTCGGTTGCAACAATAAGAGCATCACAGGTTTTAGATGCATCATAAGGATTTTCATAGAATATGACTTTTTTCAAAATTTTCCCGGCGTTTTCCATTGCAATTGGGTCATAGGCATGAATTGTTGCCCCAAGTGTTTGAAGCTCACCGATTATTTTAAGTGATGGAGCGTCTCTTATATCGTCTGTTTTGGGCTTGAATGAAAGTCCCCAGACAGCAATTGCAGCGCCTTTCAATTTCATAATAGATTTGAGTTTTTCTACCGGTACGCTTTTTTGCTTTTCATTTATTTTGTCAACTGCTTCAAAAAGATCAGAATCGCATTCATGTTTTTTTAAAGTAGATATAAGAGCTTTTACGTCCTTGGGAAAGCAACTTCCACCATAGCCTATGCCTGCATGAAGAAAACGCGGGCCGATTCTGCTGTCAAGCCCCAGACCTTTGGAAACATCCCTGATATTTGCGCCGGTTTTATCGCATAAAAAAGACAGTTGGTTCATAAAACTTATCCTTGTTGCAAGCATTGCATTACCAGCGTATTTAATTATTTCGGCACTCTTTATATCGGTAAGCATTATAGGCCTTCCGGTTCTTGCAACAGACCGGTAAAGTGAAACCATTACTTTTTCGGCTTTTTTGCTGTCTGTTCCGATAATGATTCTGTCCGGATTTTCAAAATCCTTTATAGCAGCGCCTTCTCTTAAAAATTCCGGATTTGAAACCACATCAAACTCGATCTTTTTTTTCCGGTTTGATTTTATAATATTTCTGACAAATTCGGCAGTTCCTACAGGCACCGTGCTTTTATTTACAACTACCTTATAGCCGTTCATAAACTTACCGATCTGCTTTGCAACGTTTTCAACCGAAGTTAAATCGGCTTCCTGTATATGATTGCAAGGAGTACCTACACAGATTAAAATGATTTTGGATTCTTTTACAGCTTTTTGGGGATCTGATGTAAAGATCAGCCGTCCGGTTTTAATATTTCTTTTAAAAATCTCTTCAAGGCCCGGTTCATATATAGTAAGCTCTCCTTTTGCAAGAGTGTCTACTTTCTTTTGATCTATATCAAAACAGATTACATTGTTGCCTAAATTTGCAAACCCGGTTCCTGTAACAAGGCCAACATATCCGGTTCCAGCAACAGTTATATTCATTTAATTTTCCTTAATACAGTTTACGGTTATTTAATGGTTATTTTATCTCTCACAGAGAGCACAGAGTCACAGAGTTTTTTTAAGAATTTTTTGAGAGGAAAAATTCTTAAAAGGCTGACATGCTGCTATCGCAGGTAAGTTTTATTTGAATGTTAATCAAATCTCTTTCTGTGTTTGTTTGCGTTGGTCGGTGGCTGAATATTTTTACTGCAAATTAATCTCTCACAGAGAACACAGAGTCACGGAGAAACGGTTTAGAGTTGATGGATATCGAGAACTGATAACTGTCAACCGTCAACCGGTAACCGTTTTACCCTATCTTTTATTCTTTTCATATGCCCTCTGCCCAATCCTTTTACTTCGCAATCCAGTTCAAAATAACGTTGTATTTGCTTATCTTCCAGAATTCCGAAGCAATCAATGACAGCTACTGGTCGGCCGACCATTTTGACAACCTCGTCCGGATCAAGTTTGAGATAAGCCTGATGGCGGACTGCCAGCACCAGGGCATCTACTCCCTTAAGGACTTTTTTAAGGTTTGGCTCTATGTGTGTTTCAGTTAGTTTGTCTTGGTTTCTGAAAAAACGTGCCCATGAATGACCGGGGGCAGGGTAGGTATCTTGTTTTTCAAGCTCCCACCAGTGTTTTACATAAGGATCGTGAACACATATTTCTGCGCCCATCTCACTGAGTTTGCGAACCAGTATTTCCGAACCGCTATAGCGGGTATCTCCGACATCTTCTCTGTAGGAAGCTCCTAAAACAGCAACTTTGGAAGCCGCCACTATTTTACTCATATTCCTTAAAGCGTCGCGGACAAGCTCTGCGGCATGAAGAGAACGGGTATCATTGATATCTATTGCAAGCGGTGTGATTTTAAAAATATCATCGTCGAAGCCCATAAGAGTATGATAAGACCATACACCCAACCCGCCGTCTTTTGGAAGGCAATAGCCGCCTATGCCGGGACCCGGAAATATAATATTGCTATGAGTCGGGCGAATCTTGATGGCTTTGATAACCTTTATAAGATCTACACCATTTCTTTCGGCAAAAAGACTCCATTCGTTCAGAAACGCCAGTATGGTTGCCCGATAAGAGTTTTCTACTATTTTACAGGTTTCACTCTCTATGGGACGGTCTAAAACAGTAAGAGGAAATTCATCAACGTTTAATATTTCGGTAAGAAATTTCTCGACTCGTTTGCGTGAAGCATCGTTTATTCCGCTGCATACCCTCCAGAAATCACGGATGGATGCCACATAATCACGCCCCGGCATGACTCTTTCATAAGAATGAGAAAGCAGGGGATCGGACTGGATACCCCGGTTTTCGAAAGCCTTTTTCATTAAAGGGTAGGCTACATATTCAGTTGTTCCCGGAGGAACCGTGGTTTCAATAAGAACCAGACAATCCGGATTGATTCTTTCGCCTATAATCTTAAGGCTATCTTCTAAAGCGGCTATTTCAGCATGACCTTCTCGACAGTTTCCAAAAGTTTCCTTGAAATAATCGCACTGAACATCCACAACAACCACATCGGCCAGACTAAGAGCGTCATAAGTGAAAGTAGCAATGAGGGTTTTTTTCTCTTTTACGCAGCGGGCAATAAGAGGAGCAACTTCGGGATCTTCAGCTTCTACAGGAGCTATTCCCCGGTTCATATATGGTATTTTCCAGAACGAGCGAGAAGAAGGGCGCTGCATACCGATTACAAATTTGCCGGGTTTGCCGCTGATTTTGTCAATCGAATCGGCAACTACACCTGCCATAACTGCACCGACAAAACCAACTCCCATTACAACAACTATTTCACGGTTCATTTTTCGCTGACCGGCAACAAGAGCTTTTAAATGGGTGAATTCTTTTTTATAATCCGCAGGGCCGGGGATAGAGAAGACTTCACCGCCAGGAGAAACTGAGACTTCTTTGTTATCAACAATTTTTTTAGGTTTCTTGATAGTTTTTTTAACAGCCATAGAATTTTGTTCCTTAATCAGTTAAAAGCGGTTTACAGTTCACGGTTCACGGTTAAAAGCGGTTCACAGTTCACAGTTCACGGTTGACGGGTAAAAGCGGTTTACAGTTCACAGTTCATGGTTGACGGATAAAAGCAGTTGTCAGTTTACGGTCTACCGTTAACTGTCAACCGTCAACCGATTTATACAGCTCCGCCCCCTCAGTTACATTATCTATTAATAATAACTGCCAAACAGTAAAATCGGCATTGATTGCTATAAACTTAAGCTATAAATTATCCGGCATGCCTGTAGTAAAGCGTTCCAATGGTCTTAAGCGCAAATATGGGCATTTTACCAAAAACTTTAGTCTGAAACGGGCTGACTTTTTCCGGCTCCTTCACAAATGAACCGTTTTTAATATCATACCGGTAATACTTGATTATATATTCTTCTGCACCCATTCCCAGCTTAAACTGCCTTAGGCCGTGGTTTTCTATCTCAGTTCTGCCAAGACAAAGACTTTTATAACCTTTTTTGGCATACCATTTAATGGCTTCCCACATGACAAGGTTATTTGGCCTCAGATTCTGATACTTTATATCCGAGGCGCCAAACTTGTAAATAGCTTCTTCGCCAAAATGAAGGAAAACAGCCCCTGCAATATATTTTTCATTATAAGATGCAAGAGCCACAATCCCAAGCTCTTTTGATACAATATGTTTATATATATTTTTAAAAAAACGATACGGCTGAGGAGGAAGACCATGCCTTTTTCTCGTTATGCAATTAAGTCTGTAAAACTCTTTCACAGCTTCAATGGTAGAGAAAAAATTAATGCTTACGCCACTTGTATCTGCTTTTTTAATATTTCTTTTGAAAGTATTTTTTAAAAGTTTATAAATTTCATTTTCTTTGCGTAAAAGATTAATACGGTGTCCAAAAAAACCGGACGAAACAACTGCATTGGGCAAATACTTGTCGCCACTTCTTAGTTCTATATACTTCCAGTTATGCTTTTTAGCATATTTTATAATCTGATCAAATATATCCTGAAATTTTATATCTTTTGAAATAAGTGGATCACAATAATCGGTAAACGGCAGAGAAACTCCCCTGCGTCCGGTTATAGTACTTTTTATATCCATCATCGGAACTATAGATGCTAATTTATCTTTATTATAAGCTGCAAAATAACATGGTATATAATTATAGGAATCGGATAAAACTTTTAACCAGGCAATCGAATGAAAAACAGAGCAATTATGGAGCATAGAAATCTCATCATCCCATTTTTCATAGCTTTCAGGATCCAAAATCTGAAAAGCAGAAGCCACGGTTTACAGTCTCCGGTTCTCGGTTTTCATTTAAAATTAGTTTCCACTCTTCGCTATACGGCTTACAGCTAAACGATAAACGCTAACTGCCAATCGCAAACCGTTTTATTTCATGCGCTACATATTCAATCTGCTCCTGGGTCAATTCAGGAAACATGGGAAGTGAAACAAGCTCATCCGCACATTTTTCCGCTACAGGAAAACTGCCTTTTTCAAGTTCCATAGTCTTATATGCATCCTGAAGATGTATTGGAACCGGATAGTGAATTCCGCATGATATACCGGCTTTTGTAAGATACTCTATAAGCGTATCCCTCCTTTTGGTTCTTATTGCATATATGTGATACACATGTTTTGTTTGTGATGTTTCAACAGGAAGTAAAATGTGCTCTGTATCTTCAAACAATTCTTTGTAAATTCCTGCATTTTTTCTCCTGGCATCATTCCATGCCGAAAGATATTTAAGCTTTACTTCAAGTATGGCGCCCTGTATTCCGTCCATGCGTCCGTTCCAGCCTATCATTTTATGAAAATATTTTTTTGACTGTCCGTGATCACGAAAGATGCGCATTTTTTCCGCTAATTCGATATTATTTGTAACAACTGCTCCGGCTTCACCATATGCACCAAGGTTTTTGCCGGGATAAAAACTGAAACATCCGGCATCCCCTATTGATCCTGCACGTTTCCCCTTATATTCCGCCCCATGAGCCTGGCAAGCATCTTCGATTACAAAAAGATTATGTTTTTTTGCTATTTTTGTAATAGGGTCCATATCGGCCATTTGTCCGAAAAGATGAACCGGGATAATGGCTTTTGTCTTAGATGTAATTGCTGCTTCAATAAGCTTGGGATTCATATTGCAGGTAGCTTTATCGACATCTACAAAAACCGGTTTTGCTCCGCTAAAACTGATAGCTTCGGCTGTGGCAATAAAAGAAGCAGGTACTGTAATAACCTCGTCACCATCTCCTATCCCAAGGGCTATCAAGGCAATCCATAAGGCATCTGTTCCGCTGCCCACACCAATGGCTTCTTTGCATTGGCAGTAAGGCGCAAAGGCTTTTTCGAAGCGTTCAACAAAAGGCCCACCCGCAAATGCGCAGTTATCAATGACTTGCTTTATTGCATAGTCGACTTCATTTTTAATTGAAAGATATTGAGATTTCAGATCAAGAAACGGTATTTTCATAATTAATTATACCTCAAACCTTTTTTTTGAGTATTTTAGCCGGATTCCCGGCAACAACAGCATTCGGTGGCACATCTTTTGTAACAACGCTTCCGGCACCTATAATAGCATATTCTCCGATCGTAATCTCGGAGAGAATTGTGCTGCTAGAACCTATAGAAGCTCCTCTTTTTACAAGAGTTGGCTCAACCTTCCAATCGGACTCAGTCTGTAAGTTACCATCTTTAGTGGTGGCCCGTGGCTTTTTATCATTAATAAAAGTTACATTGTGGCCTATGAACACTTCGTCTTCTATGGTTACTCCTTCACAGATAAAAGAATGGCTTGATATTTTGCAGTTCTTTCCTATAAAAGCATTCTTCTGTACTTCCACAAATGCACCAATCTTTGTATTATCGCCTATAGTGCATCCATAAAGGTTGATAAATTTTGAAAGTGTGACATCATTTCCAAGTATTACATTATCGGCAATACAGAGATAATTCATAACTGCACTAATTTCCCTTTGTTTTTGAGTGATTCAGTAGATGCTTCAAGCATTCTTACCACCTCATACCCTGCAACACCATCATTTTCAACTTTACCGCCGCCATTTAAATAATTTATAAAACTATCGACAGTGAGTTGAAGTGCTTCAGTATGATCAATCTTAGGTGCCCACATGTCTCCCGAACGATAGGATACCAGCAGGTTATATTGTCCTTCTTTTGTTTTTACCTGGACACCTTTATCGTAGATTTTTATCTTTTCATCAGGTTCAAGATCATTCCAGACAAGCATTTTTTTCTGGCCCCCGATTAGTGTTGTTCGCATCTTTATGGGAGAGAGCCAGTTTACATTGATATGTGCTATTAAATTATTGGAAAAGTAAAATGTAAGGTATGCAACATCTTCCAGACCTCGATCAAAGTGTTCTGCCCCTGTGGCAATTACAGCCTGCGGTTTTTCACCTAATACATACAGCATTATGGAAATATCATGCGGAGCGAGATCCCATACCACATTAACATCATGTTGGAAGAGACCCAGATTGACCCTGGTTGAGTCATAGTAGTAAAGATTTCCCAGCACTTTATCATCAACAAGCTGCTTTATCCTCCTTACTGCACCTGTATAAAGAAATGTGTGGTCCACCATAATTTTAAGATTTTTCTTTAAAGCTATTTCGACCAGATCCTGGGCCTCATTGCTGGAGTATGTGAAGGGTTTTTCAATAAATACATTTTTACCTTCTTCAAGAGCCATTTTTGCAAGTTCATAATGTGTGAATACAGGAGTAGCTATTACAACTGCATCAATACCTGGATCTTTAATTACTTCTTTATAATCTGTAGTTGTATTAATTCCGGGGTGTCTCTTGAGTGCTTTCTTAAGAGACTGGCTGTTTGTATCACATACGATAGAAACTTCCGAACCATCGGCAGTGCTGAAGTTTCTGACAAGGTTGGGGCCCCAGTAGCCATAGCCAATTACACCAACGTGAATCATAAAATATTCCTTTTATAAATGGGTAGGTTGTATCATGGATTCGTATTCAGGCGGTATGTATAATATTTGATTATTCTTTTTTTGATCCTCGAATCCCAAACCTTGATTGCTCCTGCCCGGTTTATGGTTAATGTGCTCCCTCACCGGTGAGAATTACAAGCGGGGTTTTCAGAAGAAGTTTAATATCAAGCCACAACGACCAGTTATTAATATATTTCAGATCAAGACGAACCATTTCATCAAAAGTGGTTTTGCTTCTTCCTGTAACCTGCCATAACCCGGTAATACCTGGTTTGGCGGAAAGCAATCTGCGTTTGTGCCAGATATCGTAAAGCTCACATTCATAAGGGATGGGAGGGCGCGGTCCAACAAGCGACATTTCTCCTTTTAGCACATTAATAAATTGAGGAAGTTCATCAAGGCTTGTTTTTCTAATGAAATTACCTAGTGGTGTAATTCGTGTATCATTACATAACTTATATACCCCAGGAGTATTTGGATCGGAATCACCCTGCCCGATAAATTTTTCAATATATTCTTTATGGCATTGACTATCACTGTTTTCATACATTGATCTGAATTTTAAGAAGGAGAATTTCTTGCCGTTTAATCCCATTCTTTCCTGCTTGAAAAAAACCGGACCTTTTGATGTCAGTTTTATGGCTAATGCAATAATAAAAAAAACAGGAGCAAGAAAAAAAAGGGCAAACAAACTACCTGTAAAATCCATTATCATTTTTAAAATTGATTTTGCCTGTTTTGAAATGCTCTGTTTTGAAAGGTCGGGATAAAGAGTTGTATTAAACAATCCGCCATTAATCTTCGAATCGCCATTTGCCTCCGGGAAAGCATGGACTGATATTTTAATTTTTTTTGCCAGTACTACATCTATTGCGATATTGATACTGTCATATACTTTTCTAAGTATACTTTCCATCGAAGTTTCGTCTATTGAATTTATTTCCGTAAATATTGCGCCCATAATCTTATTTGTTTCATACCAGCCACTAATATCAGTTTCTCTTAAACAGGAAATAAGAACTTGTTTCATTTTTTCAGCAGAATCCTTATCTTTTTTGGTTTGTAGTTCTGAGATATCAAGCAGCATGAGAATGAACGGTTTGTTTGATCGCTCTGTTCTTTTTCTTTCTATCTTAAGCATATAGAGAAACTGAGTCATGTCAAAAAACATATGGCTTACTTCGGAAAAAGGTTCTGTAACCGCCTTAGATGTATCATGAAGAAATTTTGTAAATTTTTTTACAGATAAGTTTAATGTATCCATAGCTTCCTGGTTTGATTCAAAATTCATTACTATTCTCCTTGGTTATAAGGCAATTGTTTCATAACCGGTAGTTCGATATTTATACTTATATAAAAAAGACTTTTCAATCATAACCGAAATGTTTTTATTTCGTCATGTTTAAAGAGTTTGGATAAGCCCTTAATATGTATAGTATTATATATAATTATAATTCTTATTGTTATTATAATAAATTATATAACATTTAACAATAATTATGTCTGTGACAAATATCACATTTTAAGCGTTAAAATTTTTATAATACAGGGTATGAAATCTTGAAAAATGACAACTATTCATTTTTCTCATTTATTATTAAACTTTGAGCTAATTTTACGACCAAAACTTTTGGATTTATCTTTTTTAACATTCCCATGATATGGATAGTACTGTGAGGTCCCAAAATACCGGGATCGAAGCGCAGCTGATTTAAAATTCATATCATTTAAAACAACGCCGATAATTTTGTCTTTTCCAAGAAACTTAATGGCCTGTTGAATGGGCCCTCTTGGTGTTATGCCAGCCCTTATTACAAGAATAATACAGTCAACTAATTTGTAAAGTACATGCGGTTCTGTTGTTGCAAGCACGGGGGAAGAATCAAGTATAATATGCCGGTCGCTATAGCGGGATTTCAACTCGTCAATGAGGCTTTCCATCTTTTTCGAACCGATCATTTCAACAGGATTTTCCTGGCTGCTGCCTCCGGTAAGAATATTAAGCTTATCAATACCAGTTTTCATTATAAGATCCGGTAAATCTGCATATCCCAGCAGATAATCCGATAAACCTTTAGCTTTATCGACGCCAAACCACCTTGAAAGTGAGGGATTCCTGAGATCGCAGTCTAATAAAAGGGCGTGGCTGTGGAATTCCATAGCGATTGTAATAGCAAGGTTTATTGCAATCAGGCTTTTGCCTTCCCCGCTAAAAGCGCTCGTTATAAGAATTGTTTTGGGTTTTTCACCAAGCGCAGGCATTAAAAGATATGTTCTAAGTTTTTTAAACTGTTCCGAAACAATTGAACCGGACTGGAAATAGCAAACTAGCTTGTCGTCAAAAACAGTGTTAACTGGTGAGGATTCGATAGTTTCCGCTGTAGATGCCTGAATATTTTCTTCTTCTGCTTTTTGCAGCGCTTCAAATATTTTTCCCATAACAATCCTTTAAAAATTAATAATTTTATCAAAAAAATCCGGATAAATTATAAATATGGTAACCGTTGTGCACATAAGAATTAAAATAACAAAAAAGATTACGGGCAAAATTAATTTTTTCTTATTTTTCTGCAATCCTTCCAGATCTCTGATGGCTTCTAAAATAACCGGTTTCCCGATACGTCTTAAATTACGTGAAAATCCAATGATAAGAGCATTATCACATACGGTATTTATCAAACGGGGGGTACCTTTTGAATATTTATATATTTCTTTTATGGAGTTTTTGTCGAATAAAGAAAGATTACGGCCTCCCGCTTTTTTAAGTCTGTATTGTATATACTCTTTTGTTTCACTAAAATTAAATTCGCTCAAGTTATAACGAACGGTAATTCTTTGTTTTAAGGCTCTGAATCGGGTGTCGGCTATAGTTTCGTTTAATTCAGGTTGTCCCAGAAGAATTATATGGAGCAACTTATTTTTTGAAGTTTCAAAATTTGTTAATAATCTGACTTCTTCCAGGATTTTTGGGTTCATGCACTGGGCTTCATCGATTATCAAAAAAACCAATTGCTTTTTATTAAAACAATCCAGAAGAAAATTATAAAGCAACATTAGATTATGCCCGCGTGATTTATCAGTAGTTGTTTTTATTCCAAGATCAATACAAACATAAGTGATAAAATCACCGGGTGACATTATAGGATTAAAAATATTAGCGGTACGAACATTCGGACCTAAATTACTTAAAAGCATGTGCACGAGAGTGGTTTTCCCTGTACCTACTTCTCCTGTAATGAGGCTGAACCCTTTTCCTTCCTTTACTGCATATTTAAGATGAGCAAGTGCTTCTTTATGTTTCTCACTAAAAAAGAAAAATCCAGGATCAGGTGTTATTTCAAAAGGTTTGTTAATTAAACCATAATACTTTTTATACATTTTCAGGCTGCTTCTTTCTCAATACTTGGTATGGTGGCGATTACCCTCAGACCAAGAACCAGCTCAACATCTTCCGCATCGTGGAAAGATGTATCCATCTGTTCACGTAAAACGGCTAGTCCGATGCTACATCCTATACAAAGAGCAAAACCGATGAGAAGAACTTTTTTAATATCCGGGGAGAATGGTTTTTCCGGAATACGGGCTGGATCAATTATCTTAAATTGTTCTCCTTTTTGTTTAAACTCCAGATTCTCCGCTTGCTGAGCTTCCTGGCTCTTTTTGAACAAGGTCTCATAATTTTCTTTTGTTTTGCTGTATTCCCGCATAAGCGAAGCCATTTCCTGCTCGCGTGATGGTATATTTTCAATCCTTGTTCTGTAGATAGTTATTTGTTTTGATATGCCGGTTATTTCGGACTGATATTGTTTTATCTCAAGATCTATCATCTGAAGCTGCTTGTTTAATTCTATGTAGCGAGGGTCTTTTTTCAGATCGTATGACTCTTGAACCGTTTCTTCATCAGATTCATGTTTGGATTCAAGATCGGCCAGCTTTTTCTTTGTTGTAATTACGTCAGGATGATTTTCAGTGTATTGGGATGTTAATTCATCTAAAAGTTTTGTCAATTCATCTTTTTGCAACTCATATGAACTTTTGCTTTTTGCTCTGGATTGAGCTGGTGCCAGTCTGTTGGCAGAAGCAGACAAAGGTCCGGCCAGGGCATTATCTTTTAGTCCGATTGTTCCGGTTTCCGAGGCTGTAGCCGGCGATTCAAAATCTGAGATCTGCTTCTGAATAAATAATTTCCGGTCCTGGGCTGCGTTAAGATTTTCTCCTATTCTCTGGTACTGGTTTTGAAGCTGCTCCAGAATTTTCAAGCTGGTGTCAAGTTGCTCCGGCAATTCGCCCATATATCGTTTTTTATACCGGCTGACTATCATTTCCAGTTCTTCCAGCCTTTTTTTTGAAGAAGCAAGTTCAGCTGTCAAAAATTCCGTTGTTCCGGTTGCCTGCTGCTCTCTTAGCTTGAGATTCTCTTCAATGAAAAGAGATGTTAATCTGTTGGCAACGGTAGCGACAATTTCCGGATTTATGCCGGTATATGCTATGGTAAAAAATGTTTTTTCTTCTTTTCTGGAAGGAAGTTCGACTGTGATATTTTTTTGCATCAACCCAACAAGTTGTTCCTTTGAAAGTTTTTTGCTTTCTTCACGGTATAACTTAAATTCATCCATTACCTGTTCCAGTCGGGTCCTGCTCATTACCTCTTTTGAAATAGACTGTAAACGCTCTTCGATGTGTGATGTTACAGTGGATTGAACAAATGCTTCCGGAACCTTTTGCGGTGAAACAAGAACAAGCGTTGACGCTTTATATATTCTGGGTGCATAGACGGCATAAAGTATAGTGCCTGGCAGTATGATAAAAAAAGGAATAATAAAATACCAGATTCTTCTTTTCAATATTTCAACATAATCAATGATGCTGTAAGAACGTGCTGAATTAATCATGGTTTTTATTTCCGGCTCTATGGTTTGTTGTATTTTTATTAGTACGTTGCAGTGATTTTAAAAATTCCCCTGTTTTCAGTGTAATCATCTGTAGATATGTTGGAATCTTTGTTTTTGTGCGATATGTCCAGATATAATGTCAGCCATTTCAAAGGTTTGTGTGACAGATTACAACCTGTACCCCATATCCAGTCTTTCTTGCCGGTATCAAACGTGGATCGCTCAACATTTCCATATAAGCCAAGAGAAGTTCTCATAGCAAGTGAATGTGTTATGGATCCTGTTAATCTGTGATATCGGCTGAATCCCAGATTTTCTGAAGTAAAATAATCTTCATTATATCCGCCCTGCAAGCTTAGTACATATGAAGTTTTTACATTCCGGTTAGTTATCCCGGCTTTATAACTCATACCGTCTGTACGTGAACCGGTTTCCGGATCTTTAACAAAATATCCTATCTGGGCGCTTGCATCAAAATTTGGGTTGAAGGAATAAGATACGCCAATAAATGGTTGATGGATATCGTAATCAACACTTGGAGGATCAAAGTTTCGCGTTGAAAAATTGTATTCTCCAAAAACCGACGATTTTGGACCAAAATGGTTTGTGTAACGCATAGTTGCTTTATGGCTTGTAAAATCTGCAGAGCTTTCAAAATTTCCGATAGTATAACCATAATCTAAATAGATGTCATTTTTCTGATCAAGCTTCCATGAAAAAAAAGGATTAACAAAATCTTCCTGGCTGTCATCCGGATTAGAGCTGTCTATCCTGTATATATTGTTTCGATAATTGACTCCGATCCGGTTTTGTGGTCCGAACTGGTATTCTACAGTAGGTGATAAAACATTCCGCCAGTATTTTTCTCTTTGTGTTTCAGTGGAAAGAACAAACTTGTTTTCCTCCGCGGGTGTAAAGTATTCCCTTTCTCTTGGATCATCCGAACGGATGAAAGAGTCTTTTAGAAAGAAATTGAAATGCTCTTTTGTAAGATATTTGGCATTTAATGAAGCATTGTGGCTAATATAGTTTAAATTCTCATGTTGCCCGTAAAACACAAAACCGGCATTATAATCAAGGTCTATCCCAGAAAATGTATCCATATTTGAATATTTCAGACCGGGCTTGATTGTAGTAATAAAATCTTTTTTTTTATTGTTTGATGTAAGATCAAGGTTGTCATTATACTCTTCTTCTACAGAAATATAAGGATGAAACCTGTCTTGTGAAAATGTGTCGGCAGAAAAAGCAACCACCGGTGCAAATATAATCAGTACAAAAAGCATCAGGGGCTTAATTGGCAGAACACACATCTTATGTGATAAATTATAAAAATATATCGTCAAAAATATTTTCTTCATGGCACAATCACTGCGTCTCCGTTTTTAATTGCAATATCAGGCTCTTTTCCTTCAATAATTTTCTCATAATTTATCGGAATTCTTTTTTCCATTCCGTTTTCTTTTCTTATAATCTCAATATTTTTCTGATCTGCCCAGTCGGTAAAACCTCCTATCATGACTATTAGTTGCAAAAAGGAAGTCTCACTGCGAAGTTTGAAAACCCCTGGATTTTTTACCTGGCCGGTGACATATACTTTATAACTGTTTGCCTGAGTTACTGTTACAGAGATTGTCGGGTTTCCAATGAAGTTTTTAAGCTTGGTTGTTATAACTTCTTTAAGTTGTAAAGGTGTAAGACCTGCGGCCTGGATATCGTCTGTAAGAGGTAATGATATTTTCCCATCCATCCTGACAGTAACGGATTTTGTCAAAGATTCTTCCCTCCAGACAAAGATATCAAGGACATCTTCCGCACCTATAATATAAGTATTACTATCAACAGCAGTTTTATCGACTGTTTTTACGGGTGGGGTTAAATCATTTTTTGGTTTGAATGAAGTACATGCCGGGAGTAAAGCAATCAAAAAAAATAATGTAATTATAAAATTTAGTTTTTTATGAATTTTCATATTTAAATTTCCCATATAACAATTTGATTATTGTTGAAAAGGTTTTTATGAAATTCCTGGTAATAAAATCAAAAATTTACTGATATGTCAATGATTTTAGGCAAATCAAACCTCATAGTATTATCTGACATTTTAAGCTTGGTATCTAAATTTGATAAAACTTTTTTATTTCTTCTACCACATAAATCTGCATATCGTCTGTAAGTTCGGGGTAAATGGGCAATGCAATAGTATTTGCGGAAGAATCCTCCGAAACAGGCATATCGCCTTTTTTATAGCCAAGAGACGAAAAACATTCCTGAAGATGGAGTGGGACCGGATAGTAAATTTCAGTGCCTATTCCGGCATCATTTAAATAAGATCTTAGTTCATCTCTTTTTCCGGACACTTTTATTATAAACTGATTATATATATGGCGGTTTTCTTTTTCAGGAGGAAGAGTTATTCTTTCAGAAAGACCGGCTTTGTCAAATAGCAGTCTGTATTTTTGTGCATTATTTTGCCTTGCGGCAGTCCATTGGTCAAGATATTTTAATTTAACTGATACAATTGCAGCCTGAAGAGCGTCAAGCCTGAAATTACCGCCTATATATTTGTGGTAATATTTGGGATGGGAACCATGAACCCTTAGTATTTGCATTTTTTCATAAAATGTTGAAGAATTTGTAGTAATAATCCCTCCGTCTCCAAAAGCCCCGAGATTTTTAGAAGGGAAAAATGAGAAACAGCCGAAATCGCCAAAAGATCCGGCCCGCTTTTTTTTATATTCAGAACCTATAGCCTGAGCTGCATCTTCTATTACCAGAAGATTAGCATTTTCTGCAATTTCAAGTATAGCCCCTATGTCTGCACACTGACCGTAAAGATGAACAGGCATAATGGCCTTTAAGGTTTCCCGCTCATTTTGTTTCATTGAGGAAATTGTTTCTGATATCTTATCAGGAGAAATATTATAAGTGTCCGGATCAATATCTGCAAAAATCGGTTTTGCACCGGTTCTAACTATTGCTCCGGCTGTTGCAAAAAAAGTATAGGGTGAGGTGATCACACTATCTCCAGGCCCTATGCCTGATGCCATAAGTGCAAGAAGAAGCGCATCAGTGCCTGATGATACCCCGAGAGCATATTTTGTTGAACAATAGTTTGCTATCTCATTTTCCAGTTTTTCTACATGCGGACCCAGGATAAAATACTGGCTTTCATATATTTCGGCGGTTATTTTTAATATTTCTTCTTTAATGCTGTTATATTGTGCTTTTAAATCTAGAAGAGGCACTTTCATAAGTAACGATTCCTTTACACTGTTTCCACACAAATCAACTCAATAGAGCTATCATTGGGGTTTGAAATGTTTATGGTTTTTTTTTCTGAAAATACAAAGGATTTTCCTTTAATAAGTTTTAGAGTTTTATTGACTGACTCAATTTTTGCAATTCCGTCTACCGCAAGATATTGCTTAGTCCTGCCGTATGGATTGGAAATTTTATATAATGAACCGGGGTATACAATTATATTTGTAACAGTAAACCCCTTTTTTTGTTCAAGAAGGGTGATATTTCCCCATTGGTAGTAAACCGTTTTATGACGTTTATATTCTTTGCGTTTACTTTTCTTTAGTTTTGATACTATATTTTTGACGTTTCTGCTGTTAGCAATATCTGACACAAAAACAGAATCGGGGGTTTCAACTATAACAATATTTTCAAGATGGTTTGCAGCTATAAGCCTTTCGCGTCCCATGATAAAACAATTTTTTGTATTCTCGATAACAACATCACCATCAAGTACATTATTTGTTTTATCTTTGGGCAGAAAATCATACAATGATTTCCATGATCCGATATCACTCCAGCCAAAATCGGAAGGAATAACCAATCCTTTTTCAGTTTTTTCCATTATTGCAATATCTATGGGAATATCTTCTAATTCTCCATAATGCTTTTTTGTAAATTGGTTTTTTCTTGAGGTTATATTTGTCATCATTTCAAAAAGAGAAGGTGTAAATTTTTTGAATTCTTCAAGCATTACATCAGCTTTAAAGACTAACATACCGCTGTTCCAGTAAAAATTTCCGGCTTCTAAATACTGTTGCGCAGTTTTTTTATCCGGTTTTTCAACAAATCGGTTAATATGTAGTCCATCAGGTGAAACTTTACTGCTTGCCTCTATATAGCCGTATCCTGTTTCAGGATAATCGGGCTTTATTCCGAATGTGACAATGTAGCCTTTTTCAGCTAATTTTATGGCGGATTTAAGTTTCTTATTAAAGAGTGATATATTTTTTATAACGTGGTCTGTTGGAAATACACAAATCATCGCGTCTTCTTTAATCTTTATAATATTCAATACTGCAAGTAAAATTGCAGGTGCCGTATTACGTCCGCGGGGTTCGCATATTATTTTGCCATCCGGATTTATACCTATTTCTTGCATATGCCTTGCAGTTTCATGCAGGTATTCCTTTGCGCATACTATTTTTATTTTATCTGGGTCTATAACGGATGCAAGCCTTTTTATAGTACTCTGGACTAAGGAATAATTGCCGATAAATCTTACAAGCTGTTTTGGATATAGCTCTCTTGAAACAGGCCATAGACGGGTTCCGGTTCCACCTGCAAGAAGAACGGAATAGATATTGTTTGTTGTGGGTTGCATATTGTTATTTATATACTTCTGCTTTTTTTGTGATATTTACTGTTATTGTTTACTGCATGAAGTTCTATAGGTTTGCATACACTTTCCACAGCATTGTATCCCAGAAGGATATTTACTTCTTTTTCAAGTAAAAAACCGGGCTTTAATTTCATTGTATCCGGAAGTTCTATGATAATATCCGATTTCCCAGGGTCTATTAAATGTACAAAGCCTTTAGATAGGCCGGGGTGATTTATAATAATATTTTTCAATTTCAAAAGCGAATCTTTTGAAGATGTTACTATATCAATATTAAAATGTATTTCTGATGTCCATTTTTCTTCAACTTTTTCAAACGGAACGATAGCATCGGCAAGCACTTTTAATGATTTCTCATCTTTTTGAATCTTGCCCTGGATAATAATAGATTTGTCTGTAGCAATTTCATCAAAGGCAAAAGCATAAACGGAAGGGAAAACAGTGGTTTCAATGCTTCCATGCATATCTTCCGTTACAACATATGCCATGTCATCCCCTTTTCTGGTTTTAATTACTCTTGTGCTTGTTATTATTCCGCCGAATCTTGCAATTTCACCGTCATTCATATCTTTTATAGCAAAAGAATCCGTGTTGGTATATTTTAGAAGAAGTTCTTTATACTTGTTAAGCGGATGCCCGGTGATGTAAAAACCAAGATATTCTTTTTCAAAGGCGAGAAGTTCTTTTTCGTTCCATTCATCAATTTCAGGAATTGCAGGAGTATCAGGTAATGCGCCATTATCTTCAATAGATCCGAATAAACCTATTTGCGGACTGTTTTTTTCTCTTTGGACTCTCTGTCCGTATTCGACAGCATCTTCAAGAGAAGCCATCATTCTTGAACGAAAGCTTCCTGTTAAATCGAATGCTCCGCATTTTATCAGGCTTTCTATAACGCGTTTATTAACTTTTTTAAGATCAACCCGTTCGCAAAAGTCAAACAGAGAAGTAAATTTCTTAATATTTCTTGTTTCAACTACTGCATCAATAGCGCCTTCTCCCACGTTTTTGACTGCGACAAGGCCGAACCTTATCTTTTGGTTGTTTACGGAAAAATCCCTGTCGCTTTCATTAATATCAGGGGGAAGAACAGGAACATCGTGGCTTGCGCACTCGGCAATATATTTTACAACACTATCCGTAGAACCCATTTCACTGGTTAATAGTGAGGCCATGAACTCAACCTGGTAGTGTGTCTTCAGATATGCGGTTTGGTATGCGATAAGTGCATATGCCGCACTGTGAGATTTGTTAAATCCATAACCGCCGAATTTATCAATAAGGGCAAATAGTGTATCGGCATTTTCTTTCGGTACGCCTTTTGCGGTTGCACCACTAACAAAACGTTTCCTTTGCGCAGCCATAATTTCTACGATCTTCTTACCCATTGCTTTTCTAAGATCATCGGCTTCAGCCATGGAATAACCAGCTATAACACCGGCAATTTTCATTACCTGTTCCTGATATACTATTACTCCATAAGTTTCTTTAAGTATGGGTTCAAGATCAGGTATAAGATATTCAACAGATTTTCTGCCGTGCTTTCTTTCCACATAATCATCAATCATTCCGCTTTCTAATGGGCCGGGTCTGTAAAGAGCTACAAGCGCTGTTATATCTTCAAAATTCTCGGGTCTGACCCTTTTAAGAAGCTCTTTCATCCCTTTGCTTTCAAGCTGGAATACTCCGGTTGTATTTCCATCTGAAAGAAGTTTATATGTGGCCGGATCATTAAGAACCAGATTATCAATATCAGGAGGGGTTTTACCTTGTTTTGAAATAAGGGAAAGCGTGTTTGCGATTACAGTAAGATTACGAAGTCCTAAAAAATCGAACTTTACAAGCCCAATCTTTTCAACCCGCTTCATATCAAACTGTGTAACAAGTTCGCCGTTTTTACCCTTGTAAAGAGGCAGATATTCATCGAGTGGTTTATCTGAAATAACAACTCCGGCAGCATGTGTCGATGCATGACGGGTTAATCCTTCAAGTGTGCGGCAAATGGCAATCAGTTCTGCAATATCAGATCGCTGTTTGACAAGCTCCGACAGCTTTGGTTCCTGTTTTAATGCTTCATCAAGGCTTATATTTAAAACATCAGGAATCATCTTTGCAATTTCATCTACTTCGCGCAAGGGAATATCTAATGCGCGTCCGACATCACGTATTACAGCTCTGGGCTTCATTGATCCAAATGTGATAATCTGGGAAACCCTGTTTTCACCGTATTTTTCTACAACATATTTTAGAACTCTGTCACGACCGTTTATGCAGAAATCGACATCAATATCCGGCATACTTTTACGCGCCGGATTTAAGAACCGTTCAAAAATAAGACCATGTTCGATTGGATCAAGATTGGTAATTCCAAGTGAGTATGCGACAAGACTTCCAGCTGCAGATCCTCGTCCGGGACCGACTGGGATATTATTATCTTTGGCATATTGTATAAAATCAGAGACAATCAGAAAATATCCGGGAAAGCCCATTGAAATAATAACCGACATTTCATGTTTTAAGCGTTCCCTGTATAGGTTTTCATCTATCGATGGATTTTTCAGTTTAATTTTTGCAAGAACCTGCTCGAAGCCTTTGGAAACTTTTTGTTCAAGAAGTTCCTGTTCGCTTTGTCCTTCGATAGTAGTAAACAACGGAAAATGGTAATTATTAAAATCCATTTCCACATTGCATCTTTTTGCAATTTCTGTGGTATTTTTAAGCGCATCAGGGGTTGTTGCGAAAAAGGAATTCATTTCTTCGCCGGATTTGAAATAAAGCTGGTCGGTCTCAAATTTAAAATGAGACGGGTCTTTTACTGTTTTTGCAGTCTGTATGCATAAAAGAATTTCATGCGCGCGGGCATCTTCCTTGTTAAGATAATGGCAGTCATTGGTTGCAACAAGGGGTATGGAAAGCCTTTTGCCCATATCAACAAGAGCTTCATTTATCTTGGTTTGAATTTCTATCCCGTTATGCTGAAGTTCTAAGAAAAAATTGTTTTCACCAAACAAATCCTGATAAAAACGTGCGGCACTATCGGCTTGCTTAATATCCCCCTGGCCTATAAGCGTTGGGATTTCGCCATGAAGACATGCCGAAAGAGCAATGAGGCCTTTGCTGTATTTTTGCAGTACTTCTTTATCTATTCGAGGCTTATAGTAAAAACCTTCCAGCTGGGCAATTGATGCAAGTTTGCAAAGATTTCTATAGCCTTCGTTATTTTCAGCAAGAAGTATAAGATGGGAAAGCCCTTTTCCATCTATAGAAGTTTTATCTGTAAGTTTGCGTGGCGCTAAGTAACATTCGCATCCAATGATAGGTTTTATATTATTCTCAATTGCGTTTGAATAAAATTCCAAAGCTCCGAACATGCTGCCGTGATCGGTTATTGCAACAGAATCCATGTTAAAATCATGTGCACGATTAAATAGATGTTTGAATCTTATGGCACCATCAAGAAGACTGTACTGAGTATGAACATGAAGATGAACAAAAGGAAAAGATATATTAGACATTATTAAACCTGATTTCAGTCAAGCCTGTAATTGGGGGCTTCTTTGGTTATAATTACATCGTGAACATGACTTTCTCTTAATCCTGCGGCAGATATCTTAATAAATTTTGCTTTTTCCCTTAATTCTTTCAGATTTTTGCATCCAACATATCCCATTCCGGCTTTAAGCCCTCCCACAAGCTGTAGAATATTTGACGAAAGAGAACCTCTGGAAGGAACACGGCCCACAATTCCTTCAGGAACAAGCTTGTCGTCTTCATCCTGATGCTCCTGATGATATCTGTCTTTGCTTCCGGATTTCATGGCTTCAATAGATCCCATGCCCCTGTAAACCTTATATGTTCGTCCCTGGAAAAAGATTGATTCACCGGGGCTTTCCTCTGTTCCGGCAAATAATCCGCCAATCATGATTACATGTGCACCTGCTCCAAGTGCCTTTGTAAGATCTCCTGAAAATTTGATGCCACCATCGGCGATAAGCGGAATTCCTGTTTTATCAGCAATTTTTTTGCAGTTCATTATTGCTGTTAACTGAGGCACTCCTGCTCCGGCAACAATACGGGTTGTACAAATGGAGCCGGGGCCGATTCCGATTTTTACTGCATCAGCTCCGGCTTTAACAAGAGCAGCAGCTCCTTTTTCCGTTGCAATATTTCCAGCTATAAGTTCTATATCTTTAAAGGTACTTTTTAAAATCTTTACAGCATCTAAAACATTTTTTGTATGTCCGTGAGCAGTATCAATTAGAATAACATCAGCGCCAGCGCCCAAAAGCTTTTCTGTACGTTCTTGTATATCAGGGCCAACGCCTACGGCAGCTCCTACTCTGAGTCTTCCCATTTTATCTTTACATGCATTCGGGTATTTTTTTATTTTTTCAATATCTTTTATAGTTATCATGCCTGCAAGGCGACCTTTTTTATCAACTACAAGAAGTTTTTCAATTCTGTGCTCATGTAAAAGTTTTTTTGAATCTTCAAGCGAGATGCCTTCAGAAACTGTAACAAGATTATCCTTTGTCATTACATCACATACCTTCTTGTCAAGGTTGGTTTCGAAACGCAAATCTCTGTTTGTTACTATTCCGACAAGTTTATCCCCTTTTGTGACGGGTACGCCTGAAATTTTGTATTCTTCCATCAATTGTACAACTTCATAAACTTTATGATCGGGATTTATAGTGATTGGATTAACTATCATCCCACTTTCCGATTTCTTAACTTTATCAACTTCAACAGCCTGACTTTTTATGCTCATATTTCTGTGGATAAAACCGATTCCACCTTCTCTGGCCATGCTGATAGCAGTTTGTGATTCAGTTACCGTATCCATGGCAGCGCTTACAATCGGAATATTTAATGTTATATTTTTGGTTAGTTGTGTAGTTGTATCGATATCTTTAGGCAGCACCTCTGAATAGTTTGGTACGAGCAAAACATCGTCAAAAGAATAGGCTTCCTCAATTTCTGTTTTTAACATGAGTTCCTCCACAGTATTTAGTATACTGCTAAGTTATAAATTTACTATTTATTAAACTATTGGAATAGCAAGAATTTTGATAATTTACCTGATCAAGGCTGCATAAGAACCAAAATCACCTTTAATTTTTCCTCCTTCTAATTATAGAAGGAAGGGCCGGATAGGGATTTTTATAAGATTTTTTAACTATCAGAACAGGATGTTTTTGGCAAGATTAAATTCCCTTCACTTGACAATGAAATAGCAGATGTATTAAATAATGGATTATTATTTTTGATTTATTTTAAAAAAGATACTTCATACCGCTGTATCAACTCTTTTACTGAAAGAATAACTATGCTTTTAGAAGTCAACCCTGTAAATCCACAGAAACGTCTTATCAGCAAGGTAGTTGATATACTTAAGAAGGGTGGGGTCATAGCTTATCCAACCGATACATATTATGGAATTGGCTGTGATATAATGAACAAAAAGGCTATTGAGAAAATATATTTATTAAAACAAAGGGATAAAAACAGGCCTTTTAGTTTCATATGTTCCGGATTGAAAAACATAAGTGATTACGCCAAGGTATCAAACTATGCTTACAAGACTATGAAAAGACTTTTGCCCGGGCCATACACTTTTGTACTTGAAGGATCAAAGCTGGTCCCTAAAATAATGCTTACAAACCGGAAAACAGCAGGAATCAGGGTGCCAAACAATAAAATTTGCCTTGCTCTTGTTGAGGAGCTTGGAAATCCTGTTATTACAACCAGCGCCACTATGCCGGATGGTACTGTCTTCGATAATCCGTCTTTAATCAATGAATATTATAATACACGAATCAGCGTAGTAATTGATGGGGGGCCGGTTGTAGGACAACCATCAAGTGTTGTTTCACTGATTGATGATATTCCTGAGGTTATCCGGCAAGGAATTGGAGATGTATCCATTCTATAAGTTCTTACAAAACAGGCCGGAGCTAATTTGCCCCCGGCCTGTCAGTGTCTTTAAGTATCCATTATTTATTCATATTTTTCATGCATGGTTTATTCATCATTCGTTCGTGTCCGCGACCGCCAAAGCCTCTGATTAATGTAGGATTTATTGCTTTCATTTTTAGCTTATGCTCAAGCCGTTTCTGATCGAACTGAGCTTTAAGCCCGGAGATCTCATTTTGGATTTTTTTGGATTTTTCAATATCCGTATTTTTTTTGGCGATTTCACTTTTTAATTCAAGTTTTTTTGCATAGATTTCCTGCCTTAGTTCTTCAGTTGCCTTAAAAAAAGCTTTGCGTTCTTCATCTGCTTTTTTCATTTCATCTTCGCTGAGATTTTTCATATAGCAGGAACCACGGCCATATCCGTCTCCGGGTCCATATCCTTGACCTTTTTTTGGGCTATATCCGTCTCCAGGGCCATATCCATTTCCCTGAACTGCAAAAGCGTTAAAAGCAAAGGCAACGATTGCTATAGCTAAAAAGATTGTAAAAAATTGTTTTTTCATAATACCTCCTATTTGTGTTGTGTTAATTCATAATAAAAACGACATTTGAAATTCACGATGGTATTTTTGCAAGCGATTGCTTTATTGTAAAGCAACCTGTATGCCATTTTATCAATAGGCTGTAAATTATTTATAACTTATTTAATAAAAGAGATATTCTGTCAGTTTTTTTAAATAGTTTTTTAAAAATAAAACGGGCTATGGATAACCTGTATGCATAAATAATGGATACGGATCAACATATGGGTACAAAATATCCAATTAAAATGCCTTATGATTCGCGCGTTTTTTGTAATCCGGTAAAACCGCGTTTTCGCCGCGAGCAGAAAATGAAATATTGTTAATATGTTATTTCAATATATTAAAATACCATGAAATTATTTCTGTCCCGAAAAGGATATATAAGATAGCTCCGATAGAAAGAAACGGTCCAAAGGGTACAGCCAGTTTTACATTTTTTCTGGTTTTAAGCATAACTGTAATTCCGACTATCGTTCCGGTTAAAGAAGCGGTAAAAATAGTAAATAAAACTCCTTGCCATCCAATAAAGGAGCCTATCATTGCAAGAAGCTTTATGTCGCCACCACCCATGCCCTCTTTTTTTGTGATAAGACTGTATATCCAGGCTACGGCAAACAAGCTTCCTCCGCCGGCAAGAATTCCTATGATAGATTCTTTAAAGTTCATTGACGGCAGAAAAAATGATGCCAGCAATAAACCTGTCGGTATACCGGGCAAAGATATAACATCAGGTATAATTTGATGGTCTATATCAATAAAGGTAATTACAATAAGTGCGGCCGTAAAAGCAAAATACACTATCGTTTCCACTGAAAGTCCGAATTTAATAAAACATGAAAGAGCGGCAAAGCCGCTTATAATTTCAACCAAAGGATAGCGCAAAGGAATATGTATGTTACATTTTCTGCATTTTCCCCTAAGGAATATATAGCTTAAGACCGGGATATTATCGTAAAATTTTATAAAGCTATCACAGCCGGGGCACATTGAACGGGGTGTGACAATTGATTTTGAAAGAGGAAGCCTGTATATGCACACATTCATGAAACTTCCTATTAAAAGCCCGAATATAAATGTTAATATATGGATAACATAATTATACATAACAAAGCCTTTCATGGGAGCCAGTTTCAAAACGCCCCATTTTGGCCGATCTCTGTGTTGGGCTCAAATTTCAATCCTCGAAATACTAAATGTATTCCTGTGGTTGAAATTTTCACCCGCCTTGAGCTTGACCAAACTGAAACGTTTTGAAAGTGGCTCCTGTATATAAAAATAATATGTTAACTGTTTGGTGATTATTGGCATTTGAATTATAAATAAAATTGTATATTCGGGATATTTTCAATTACATATCTCTGTTAAGTATACTAATATGCAGCTTATGTATATTGAATAAAAAAATCAAGCCTGTTATTGCCAAAATAATATATTGTTATATAGTTATAAACCTGATTAATATTAATCATGGTTCGTAAAAAATGTAAAATAATATGGAAGAACTATAAAATTGAAATTTCACGTTAATTTTATGCTTATAACTTTAAGTTGTTATAGCAAATAAGATACGCAGGAGAAAAAATGGCCGAGACCGACAAGGATGATCTGATAAAAATGATCGAAGAGGATGAAAACGATACAAATTTTCCGGAAATTATGCCACTTATGCCGGTGCGCGATGTTGTGATTTTTACCGACATGCTTCTTCCGCTTTTTGTAGGCCGTGAAAAGTCGGTCAGAGCTGTGGAGGAGGCGGTTAGAAAAGACGGTTTTTTACTGCTTGTCACTCAGAAAGATCCTAATGTCGAGAATCCTGCTCAGGATGAAATGTTTCGTATTGGTACTGTAAGCAAGGTTTTAAGAATGTTAAAGCTTCCCGATGGCCGTGTGAAAGCGCTTGTGCAAGGTGTAGCGAAGGCTAAAATAGTGAATTTTGTCAGGCGAAAATCAATTTATCGTGTAAAAATCGAAAGGATTTCCGAGGCGCCTCTAAAGGAGGTTTCTCTTGAGATTCAGGCATTGATGAGAATTGTACGCGAAAACTCAGAGAAGATAATGGCTTTTCGTGGGGAACTTACTGGTGATGTTGGTTCTATATTGGAAGGAATAAATGATCCCGGAAAGCTTGCCGATCTTGTTGCCTCAAACCTTAAGCTGAAAATCGAAGAATCCCAACAGTTGTTGGAACTTGTTAATCCGCTTAAACGTCTTAAGAAAGTAAATGAACTTTTATCAAAAGAAGTACAGCTTTCTGCTATGCAGGCCAAGATACAATCCGATGTAAAAGATGAGATATCAAAAAGCCAGCGTGATTACTATCTCAGAGAGCAGATGAGAGCTATTAACAAGGAGCTTGGTGATAATGATGAAAGAAGCCAGGAACTAAGTTCATACAGAAAAAAAATAAAACGCTGCAAAATGTCTAAAGAAGCTGAAAAAGAGGCTGAAAAGCAGCTTAAGCGGTTTGAAATGATGCATACGGATTCTGCAGAAGCTTCTGTAATAAGAACTTATCTCGACTGGCTTGTTGAACTTCCCTGGAGTAAAGCAACAAAAGATATTATTAATATCAAACATGCAAAAAAAGTTCTCGATACGGATCACTATGGGCTTGATAATGTAAAAGACAGGATACTGGAATATCTTAGCGTTAGAAAGCTTAATGCAAAAATGAAGGGTCCGATTCTATGCTTTATAGGCCCTCCCGGTGTAGGCAAAACTTCTCTTGGAAAAGCTATATCGACTGCAATGAAAAGAAAATTTGTCAGGATATCTCTTGGCGGAATAAGGGATGAGGCTGAAATAAGGGGGCACAGACGTACATATATAGGGGCACTTCCAGGTCGTATCTTAACCGGTTTGAAACAGTGCGGTTCAAACAACCCTGTTTTTATGATGGATGAAATTGATAAAGTGGGTGCGGATTTTCGCGGTGATCCTTCGGCTGCACTTTTGGAAGCCCTTGATCCGGAGCAGAATTCTGCTTTCAGTGATCATTATCTTAATCTTCCTTTTGATCTTTCAAAGGTAATGTTTATTCTTACCGCAAACTTAACGGATACTATTCCTTCCGCTCTTTTAGACAGAATGGAAGTGATTAACCTTTCCGGCTATACTTCGGAAGAAAAGAAAATAATAGCAGAAACTTTTCTCTTTCCGCGCCAGGCAAAGGAAAACGGCATAAGTACTAAGAAGTTATCAATCAGTTCGGAAGCGATGTCCCAGATAATCAATGAATACACATCGGAAGCCGGGTTGAGAAATCTTGAAAGAGAGATAGGTACCATCTGCCGTAAAGTAGCAAGAAAGATTGCAGAAGGCGAAAAAGGCTCTTTTGATATTTCGAGAAAAAATCTTCAAAAATATTTAGGTGTTCCAAAATTTATACCTGAAATGGATCAGGAGGAGAGTCAGATCGGCCTTTCGACAGGTCTTGCATGGACACAGGTCGGAGGAGAAGCTCTTTATATTGAAGCGGCATTGATTGCAGGAAAAGGGGAGCTGATAATAACAGGACAGCTTGGGGAAGTGATGCAGGAATCAGCAAGGGCTGCACTAAGTTACGCAAGAGCCAATCTTTCTTCTTATGGTATAGAGGAAAATATTTTTGATAATACTGATGTGCACATACATGTTCCGGCAGGAGCAATTCCCAAAGATGGCCCATCAGCAGGTATTGCAATGGCAACGGCTCTTATTTCGGTTCTTATAAATAAGCCGATTAATAAATATGTGGCCATGACCGGTGAAATTACACTTAGAGGAAGAGTCCTTCCTATTGGTGGTCTTAAAGAAAAAGCGCTTGGCGCACTTAGAGCAGGGATTCAAACTATAATTATACCTGAAAAAAATATTAAAGATCTTAAAGAAATACCTCAAAACGTAAAACGCAAGATCAAATTTATTACTGTAAAACAGATGGATGAAGTTCTTCCTTTAGCTATTGAGGGATATACGGCAGATGATAAAACAGATGAGCAGGATGGGAAAGCAAAAGCATAAACCGGGATCATTTCCAAAAGAATCGGCATTTGATTATTATGAAAATACTTGCTGTTGATACTGCTGCTAAAAGTTGCAGTGTGGCTATAGTTCATAATAAAAATCTTCTTGCAGAGCTTGTTAGTGAAGTGCGGGAGACTCATTCAAAACATCTTATGAGTATGATAAAAAAGATTTTTGAAACCTCCGGTTTAAATCCGCATGATCTGGATGGATTTTCCGTTACAAAAGGGCCGGGAAGTTTTACAGGCCTTCGTATAGGAATAAGTTCCGTAAAGGGTTTTGCCGAAGCAACAGGAAAACCTGTGGCCGGTATATCAACCCTTGATGCGCTTGCAGAACAATTACCTGAAACCCCTTATCTGATATGTGTTATGATAGATGCGCGAAAGGGTGAAGTTTATTCATCACGTTATAGATTTGTAGCTGGAATGGTTAAAAAACAAACACAGGAGAAAAATATTCTTCCGGAAAAAGCAATAGAAGATATTAATGAACCCTGCCTGTTTATTGGTGATGGCTCAAAACTTTACAGAGAAGTTATAGAAGAAAAGCTTGGTGGTTTGGTTCACTTTATATCTGATGAATTTAATGTTATTAAAGCTTCGACTGTTGCATTATTAGGAATTAAGAAGTTTTTGAATAATGATATTGAGGATGTCGCATCAATTGTTCCGTATTATATCAGAAGATCCGATATAAAAAAGCAAGAAGAACGATCTTAATTTCAATAACCTTGACAGACAAATGCTTTGTTAATACAAAACACAATTTTATTTATTATATGATTTTTGGAGGAGTTGATGGATTACAAGAAAACGCTTAATCTTCCCATTACAGGGTTTGCCATGAAAGCCGATCTGGCAAAGCGGGAACCTGTTTTATTAAAAGTATGGGAAGATATTAATTTATATAACAAGATACGAACTGCTTCAAATGATCGGGAATTTTTTATTCTCCATGACGGTCCTCCCTATGCAAACGGGAATATACATATCGGAACCGCATTAAACAAAATATTAAAGGATATTATAGTTCGAAGCAGGCAGATGGCAAATTTTAACGCTGTATATGTTCCGGGTTGGGACTGCCACGGGCTGCCTATAGAACATAATGTTGATAAGGAGCTTGGTTCTGAAGCCAAAAAACATTCCCAGGCCCAGATAAGAAAGCTTTGCAGGCGGTATGCAGAAAAATATGTTGACATACAGCGTGAAGAATTCAAAAGACTCGGAGTTTTAGCTGAGTGGGATAATCCGTATCTCACAATGGCCTATGAATACGAAGCTATCATTGCCAGAGAATGTATCAAATTCGCTTTGGAAGGAAGTCTTTTTCATAGCAAAAAGCCTATACACTGGTGCTGTAGCTGTAAAACAGCACTTGCGGAAGCTGAAATAGAATATGAGGATGCATCATCTCCGTCAGTATTTGTAAAATTTTTACTTTCAGATGATGTCTCAGAAGAAATTCCGGAGCTTTCAGGTAAAAAAACATATATAGTTATCTGGACAACAACTCCATGGACTATTCCTGCAAATCTTGCTGTGGCTTTGCATCCTGATTTCAAATATTCTGCGGTAGATGTGGGAAACAATGAAGTATTTATATTAGCTTCCGACCTTGCCCAAAAGTGCATGAAAATTTTTGATATTTCGGACTATTCGGTTCTTTGTGAAATAAGAGCACAGCTGCTTGAGAAAAAACATTGTTTACATCCTTTATATAACAGGGATTCACTTATAATACTTGGCAATCATGTTACGTTAGATGCCGGTACAGGTTGTGTCCATACGGCTCCAGGGCATGGACGGGAAGACTATGAAGTTGGTCTTCAGTATGGTCTTGATACCTATTCTCCTGTTAATGACAATGGCTGTTTTACAGATGATGTGGAATTTTTTAATGGTAAATTTGTTTTTAAGGCAAATGACGATATAGTTTTAAAACTTAAAGAATCAGGCTCTCTTGTTGCCGAAGAAAAAATCTCACATTCTTATCCCCATTGCTGGCGTTGTAAAAAGCCCGTTATTTTCAGGGCAACGCCTCAGTGGTTTATTTCCATGGATAAAACAGGTCTTCGAAAAAAAGCACTTGAAGAAATCGACAGGGTAAAATGGATGCCTGCCTGGGGAAGAGAAAGAATTTACGGAATGATTGAAAACAGACCGGACTGGTGTGTTTCAAGACAGCGTGCATGGGGTGTCCCAATAGCTGTTTTCTTCTGTGAAAAATGTAATGCTCTTCATATTAATCAAAAGATAGCTGATCATTTGTTTGAGCTTTTCAAAGAACACGGAGCAGATATATGGTTTGAAAAAGAAGCATCAGAACTTATTCCCGAGGGAAGTATTTGCAGTAAATGTGGAAGTGATACTTTCAGAAAGGAAACGGATATCCTTGATGTATGGTTTGATTCGGGGGTAAGCCATGCCGCAGTACTTGAACAGCGCCCGTATCTTAAGTGGCCTGCAGATCTGTATCTTGAAGGAAGCGATCAGCATAGAGGATGGTTTCACAGCTCTCTTCTAACTTCAGTTGGGACAAGAGAAAAGGCTCCTTACAAATCGGTTTTGACCCATGGATTTGTTGTTGATGCAAATGGCAAAAAGATGTCAAAATCTATTGGCAATGTAATTGCTCCCAAAAAGGTTATAGATAAATACGGAGCCGAAATCCTAAGGCTCTGGGTTTCCGCTTCCGATTACAGGGATGATATCCGGATTTCCGACAATATACTCAAACAATTAAGTGACGCCTACAGAAGAATCAGAAATACATGCAGGTTCATGCTGGGAAATTTATTTGATTTTGATTATGAAAAGGACAAAGTTGAATATGGTTTGATGCCTGAAATAGACAAGTATGCTCTTTTTAAACTTTGCGAACTGACAGAAAAGACAATTAAGGCTTATGATTCTTATGAATTTCATACAATATATCATAGCCTTTATAATTATTGCACAACAGATCTATCGGCTTTTTATCTCGATATTTTAAAAGACAGGCTTTATACTTCGTATTCTGAGTCCTTAGAGCGAAGAAGTGCACAAACCGTTATGTATTTAATACTTGATTCTATTACAAAAATTATGGCTCCGATTCTTCCCTTTACTTCAGAAGATATATGGAAAGCCATGCCTGCATATAAAGGTAAAGAAGAAAGCGTTCATCTTGCCCTTTTGCCTGCTGCTTCTGATGAATGGAAAGATAAAGCTCTTGGACAAAAATGGAAAAAAATAATCGAAGTTCGTACCGAGGTTACCAAGGTACTTGAAGAAGCAAGAGCTAAAAAAATAATCGGGCACTCGCTTAATGCTTCTGTTAAAATATCCGCAAAAGATGATTTGTTTGATCTTCTTGCCGAATATTTAGAAGAATTAAAAACTATTTTTATTACTTCGGATGTGACTTTGATTAAAAACGGGAAACACGAAGGTTCGACACAAAGCCATGAGATAGAAGGGCTATATATTTCAGCAGAACCGGCACCTGGAAAAAAGTGTGAAAGATGTTGGATTTACGATATGTCCGTAGGCTCAAACGCTGATGCACCAACTATTTGCAACAGATGCCAGGATGCACTTAAGCAAATAGTAAATGGCAAATAGTAAAGTGAAAATAAATAAATATATAAAACTTATAATTATAGCCGGAATAGTTCTCTTGCTTGATCAGGCTACAAAGATAATAGTATTAAAATATATGCCGCTTTATCATTCCATACCGGTTATTGACAGTTTTTTCAGCCTTACCCATATTCATAATCCTGGTGGAGCATTTGGATTTCTTTCAGACCAAAGCCCTGTTATCAGAAAACTGGTTTTTGTTGTTATTTCATTTCTTGCATTATGTCTTATTTTCTATTTTTATAAAGTTACGCCAAGAAATTATTCTATGCTTGCAACTGCTCTTGCCTTGATCTTTGGCGGAGCGTTGGGAAATTTGGTTGATAGAATACGTTTCGGGAAAGTTGTTGATTTTCTGGATTTCTATATAGGAAATTTACACTGGCCGGCATTTAATGTTGCAGACAGTGCTATTTCCATCGGGATGTGTATATTGTTGTTTCATATTCTGCTTAAAAAAATGCCAGACTGATGAGCCACTTTCAAAACGTTTCAGTTTGGCCAAGCTCAAGGCGGGAGAAAATTTCAACCACAGGAATACATTGAGTATTTCGAGGATTGAAATTTGAGCCCAACGCAGAGATCGGCCAAAATGGGGCGTTTTGAAACTGGCTCTGATTTAACACTGTTTTAGCTGCAACCGCATTTAGTATACGAACCGAAATAGAATATTGGAGATAATTCATATTCTATCCAAAAGGAGATTATATGCATCCTATTCTCTTAAAAATTGGGCCATTATCAATATATACTTATGGCTTTTTCATTGCATTGGGTTTTCTTGTGGGAATACTTTTTGCGACAAAAGAAGCAAAAAGACTTGGCGAAAACCCTGACATGATAATGGACCTTTGTTTTTATATTCTGGTTTCAGCAATTATTGGTTCGCGTCTGTTCTACGTTGCAACAAATCCGGGGCTGTTTCTTGATAATCCGGTTGAAATATTTAAGGTATGGAACGGTGGGCTTGTTTTTTACGGGGGCTTTATAGCAGCATTTATTACTGGAATTATCTATTTTAAAATAAAAAGAATTCCTGTAATGAAAACAACTGACATTCTGGCTCCTTCAATTGCTCTTGCGCATTTTTTCGGAAGAATAGGATGCTTTTTTGCGGGTTGCTGCTATGGGAAATACTGCGAATTACCCTGGGCAGTTACTTTTAACAATCCGGATTCTCTTGCCCCTATCGGTACGCCTCTTCATCCAACCCAGCTTTATTCAGCTTTGAATAATCTGATTATATTTTTGTTGCTGCTGTATATTCGCAGGCATAAAAAATTTAACGGTCAGGTATTTTGGATTTATGTTTTAGTTTATGGAATAACAAGATCTATTATAGAAGTATTCAGGGCCGATTTCAGAGGCGATTTTGTCTTTGGAATTCTTTCTGTTTCTCAGGCAGTGGGGATCTTGGCTGCGATAATATCAGCTATAATGCTTGTTGTCTTGGGTAACAAAGCGAAAAGTAAATAATTATAACAAAAAACGAAATATTATTTTGACAATTACTATAGGGTTCAAGGGGTCCAGGGTTCAAGGACTCGAGTGAAAAGGAAAGTATTTTATAACTTAAGAAAATAAACACTTGACCCCTTGGCCCCTCGAATCCCTGAACCCTTTATTTATTATATAAAATGCCTGAAATAGATTATAAAGAACTCAAAAATCATACCAAAGACGCAACTATAAGCGGCTTTTCCCCGGTATATCTTATCCATGGCGAAGAGCTGCTGTGTAAAACTGCACTCGAAGAGCTAATAAAAGCTTTACTGCCGGATTCTTCAGATTCTTCTTCGATAACTGAAAATCTTAATTTCGATATAATTGACGGGGTAAACGAAAACATATTTGATGCGGTCGAACGTGCTAACACTTTTTCTTTTATGCCGGGAAGAAAAGTAATTGCTTTTACTGACTCTAATTTATTTTATTCAAAAGAAACCAATGCGAGCCTTCTTGAAAAAGCAAAAGAATATTATGGAAAAAAGGACATGAAAAAAGCCTCTAAGGTTTTTACAAACGTAATGTCTCTGCTTGGGCTTTCTTTCGATGATGTGGATAAAGCAAACAGAAGCAAATCGCTTGGCATTGATGACGCCGGAGCAGACGATTCATGGTTCGATGATATTATTTCATATTGTCTTGGTAATAATGTAAGTGTTTCAGAATCGATAGACAGTACTTCTTTTTTTCTTAATGCTATTGGTAAGGGTTTTCCCCAAGAAAACCACATGGTAGTAACGGCACAGTTTGTTGATAAAAGATTAAGCCTTTATAAATCATTAAAAGAAAAAGGGGTGATAATCAATTGTCAGATTCCCAAAGGTGATTCCAGAAATGAAAAAAGTGCCAGGGAAATTATTATTCGTGAAAGGATTAATGAAGTACTGGTAAAAAGCGGCAAGACAATAGACAATGACGCATATCTTGCAATGTATGAAATGACAGGATTTGATCTGCGGACCTTGTTAAACAATGTTGAAAAGCTAATAAATTATACGGATAAGAGAAATAAAATAACTGCACGAGATGTAGAAGCGGTTTTGAAAAGAACAAAACTGGACCCAATTTATGAATTGACAAATGCCGTATCCGATAGAAATTTTACGGATTCTTTATTTTTCCTTGGTTCTCTTCTTTATTCCGGAATTCATCCTCTTCAGGCACTATCTGCAATAATAAACCAGATGAGAAAAATAATTTGTATTAAAGGATTTACAAAGAGTTCTTATGGCAAAGCCTGGGAAGCCGGGTTTCCATATCCCCGTTTTGTCTCGGTTACCTTGCCTGCTATAGAAAAGTATGAAGATGCATTTTTAAATCATATTGAATCCACGGATAGTTTTTTATCGGAAGACCAATATGCTGATACTGTAAATGAGCAAAAGAAAAAACACACAAAAAAGAAAAGCAAACCCGGCACCGATCTTTTGATTGCGAAAAATTCAAAAAGCCCTTATCCTTTATGGGGTTTGATTAAAAAATCGGAAAAATTCAGCATGGATGAGCTTCTTTTTGCATTTGAATACCTGAAAAACGCCGACTTGCACTTAAAATCATCCGGTCATAATCCTAAAACAGTACTTGAAAATGTTATATTGAGTATTTGCCGTCGATCTTAATATCAATAAATTGCAAAAAGGATATTATATACATGCCGAAAACAAAAATCGTATGCACAATAGGCCCATCCAGCGAGTCACCCGAAGTTTTAGAAAAACTTATTTTAAACGGGATGAATGTAGCCAGATTGAATTTTTCGCATGGCACTCATGAAGAACATCTTCAAAAGATGGCCGATATTCGGGCTATTTCAGACAAGCTTGGCGCGCATGTAGCTATTTTACAGGATCTTTGCGGCCCTAAAATCAGAGTGGGAAAAGTAAAAGAACCGGGTGTTCGTCTTGAGCCCGGCCAGACTTTTACACTTACAAGCAAAATTGTTGAGGGTAATTCCGAAAGGGTGTCCGTATCGTATCAGAGTCTTGCATCTGATGTTAAGCCGGGAGACAGGATACTGCTTGCAGACGGCATGCTGGAGCTTGTTGTAAAAAGGATACACCATATAGATATAATCTGTGAAGTCATAACCGGCGGAGTTCTTACTTCCAATAAGGGAATAAATCTTCCTACCGGCACTATAAAAACTGATGCACTGACTTATAAAGATCAAGGGGATCTTGTTTTCGGGCTTAAAAACAATGTAGATTATGTTGCTCTATCTTTTGTAAGAAGTGCAAAAGATATTATTTTTCTGAAAAATATAATTAAAAAAGCGCATAAAAATACTCCAGTTATAGCTAAAATAGAAAAACATGAGGCTCTTAACAATATAGAAGAAATCATGGATGTATCGGATGGAATAATGGTTGCGCGTGGTGACCTTGGTGTAGAGATACCTCTGGAAACTGTGCCGAATATTCAGAAAATGCTTGTTAAAAAAGCAAATGATATGGGCAAACCGGTTATTATAGCTACCCAGATGCTTCGCTCTATGGTCAATTCACCACGTCCCACAAGAGCTGAAGCCAATGATGTTGCAAATGCAGTATTAGATGGTGCTGATGCTATTATGCTTTCAGAGGAAACGGCAAGCGGTGACTACCCAGTTCAGGCGGTTCAGTACATGAGCAAGATAGCCGAAAGCGCCGAAGAAAATTATCCGCATGAAAAATACTTAAATCTTTTGCATAAAGCTGATGTTTCCGAATCGGTTGCGTATGCTTCATGCATTCTTGCAGATCATCTTGGTGTTAAGGCCATTGTTGCCACAACTCGTTCCGGTTCAACAGCCGCCCATATTTCACGGTTCAGGCCTAAACCCTTAATTATAGCTCTTTCTCCCGAAAAAACTACGGCAAGACGCCTTGCCCTATACTGGGGATGTTTGCCAAGTCTTGTAGCATATCCGGATGCTGATAGTTGCGGTAGTGAGAATACGGTTTTTTCGGTGCTTTCTTCAAATCGTGTATCAAAAGGAGATCTTGTTGTGATTACATCCGGTTCAAAAGAATATGTTGCAGGCACTACCAACATGATGAAAGTTATAAAGCTTTAGCGAATAAGAAAAAGATAGCTTATAAATTTACAAAGCTCATGAATTGTTAGCTGACAAAAGGAAAGGGGAAATCATAGTGTCTTCTTTTACTCATATTGATAAAAACGGCAATGTGCGCATGGTTGATGTTACAGAAAAAAAACCAACTCAAAGAAGTGCAATTGCTGGTGGTTTTGTTTCCATGAAAAAAGATACCTTGGCGATGATAATGAATCAAAAGGTTAAAAAAGGAAATGTCTTAGAAACAGCCAGGATTGCCGGAATAATGGCGGCCAAAAAAACATCGGAACTTATACCGATGTGCCATCCATTAAATTTAACGCATGTTGCTGTGGATTTTTATCCGGATGATGTTTCAAATACTATAAGAATAGAGGCTTCAGCTAAGATTTTCAGCCAGACAGGTATTGAAATGGAAGCTTTAACGGCTGTATCCGTTGCGGCTTTAACTATATATGATATGTGTAAATCCTATGACAGGGAAATGACTATTTCAGATATATGCCTTATTGAAAAACAAGGCGGCAAAAGCGGAAAATTCACGAGAGAAAAATATAGTTCTTCCTGACAAAAATTTGGATTTGATAATGCAAAAAAAAATAAAAAACATATTAGTTGCTTTCTTTCTGTTATCTGTTTTGATTTTGGGCTTTACAGGATGTGCTAAATTTATATTGGGCTCCAGAGTTGAAATGGAAGCAATGGTAAAACTATCTTCCTCAAAATATCCTGATTTTTGTGATGATTTAAATTATGAAAATCTGGATGAAAGCATAAAGCAAAGTCTTTCTTACCTTTTAAAAAGGCCTGCCGATAAAAAATTTAAATTTGCCAATGATATTTATACTACATCTCAAATGGTAGAATCTTTAGAAGCTTTTCAAAAGTTTATTATAAGCAGGCCATCAGCGGATGCCTTAAGAGATTATATTAAAACGAATTACTATGTTTATAAATCTACAGGAAACGATAAAAACGGAAGAGTTCTGTTTACAGGATATTATGAGCCTGAGCTTGAAGGAAGCCTTTTTAAAAATGACATATATAAATATCCGGTTTACGGGATGCCATCAGATCTTGTTACTATCAATCTTTCCTCATTTTCTTCAAAATATAAAGGAGAAAAAATTACAGGACGATATACAGGCCAAACGGTTGTGCCTTACTACGATCGTAAGCAAATCGAAACGGGAGCAATTGCTGAAAATGAAGCTATAGTTATTGCTTGGGTCAAAGATCCGGTCAGCCTTTTTTTTCTTCAGATACAAGGGTCGGGAAAGATTGATCTTGATAACGGAGAAATTTTAAATGTCCATTATCATGCTACAAATGGGCATCCATATAAAAGTATCGGAGCTTTATTGATTCAGCAGGATATTATACCGCGTTCGGAAATGTCTATGCAAAATATTCGTAAGTATTTATATTCCAATCCTGAAAAAATGCACGAAATTTTAAATCATAACCCAAGCTATGTTTTTTTTAAGACTGAACAAGCCGGGCCTTTTGGATATCTTGAAGTAAAACTTACGCCGCAAAGATCAGTAGCATTGGACAAAAGCATATTTCCATTATCAGGGTTAGTTTATGTAGAAACATTAAAACCTGATATAGATGAAAACGGAGAAATTATTGCCTGGTCAAATTATAATAAATTTGTATTAGCCCAGGATACGGGAGGTGCGATACGCGGGCCGGGCCGGGCGGATCTTTTTTGGGGTAACGGGAAATATGCCGAAATAGCAGCAGGGAACATGCAACATGAGGGGAGTTTTTATTTTCTTGTATTAAAACCGGCCAAAAAATAAGGCCAAAAAGATCTGTCGGCCGCTTAAGCAGCTTGGGAACCTATACTAATTACTCCTCATAAAGAGCATCGAAATAGCTGTTACATCTTTCAATAATTTCCTTACTGTCGTTTGCTTCCAAGATGATCCTGTTTACGGTGTCCTTTACTGAAATGGTCTCGTTCATGACTTTTCTCTCCCATGTGTTTACCTCAATATCATGTATGATTTTACCTATATGAACAGCTTTTGCATTTTTTATATTATAATGCAGCAACAGGCTTTCAAACGTAGACATGTTAAAGTATCGCCTAAATTTGGCTTCCGGAGTATCAAATAATATACCTTCTTTTATTGTTTCACCCTTTGGAAAAAATTTTATCTCGGCATTCTTGTCAATAAAGCGCTTTATGAGCCAGATTGATGCGCACTTATCTACCTCAAAACCTTCACATGTAGAAAATACCAGGTGTTTTTGACCGGCTGAGGCATGAGAGCAGGAAACAAAAATGATAAAGACAAACAAAGAAATAAATATTGAATAAATTAATTTGGATTTTTTCATAGTCATTTAAAGCTTTAGGAATCGACGGACAAATTCATCCATAGGATTGCCAAGTACTTCATCCTTAGTTCCCACCTGTTTTAGTTCCCCTCTGTTCATAATTGCAATTCGATCAGCCATTACAATTACCTCCTCAATATTATGTGTTACATATATAATACCCATTCCCAGCCTGTTCTTGAGTCCGATAATAAAATCCTGCAATTCTTCTTTCAACACAGGGTCAAGATTGCTGAAGGGCTCATCCATAAGCAAATACAAAGGATCTGAGGCAATTGCTCTTGCAATTGCAAGGCGCTGTCTCTCCCCCCCTGAGAGTTGATGAGGGTATCGATTATTGTAATTATTTAGATTAACGTTTTTTAGAATTTGATCCGTCTCGTGTTGCATGGCTTCTTTAGACAATTTCTTAGCCTTGAGAACAAATCCAATATGCGCTTTGACAGACATATGGGGCCAGAGAGCAAGATCCTGAAACACCATAGACAACTTTCTCTTGTGAGGCGGAATAAACCCATACTGCGTGCCGACCGTAGCATTATCAATTAATATATTTCCATCGTCAGGGTGCTCCAGACCGGCAATAAGCCTTAAAAGGCTTGTCTTGCCGCATCCTGAAGGTCCGACTAATGCCAGAATTTCGTTAGGTGAAACCTCAAGCGTTACACCCTTTAGTGCTTTTGTTCCTCCATATCTTTTCGTAAGGTTAGTTATTGATATCATTTTATTTCTGCAATCCTAAACATTTTTTTATGGAATATCAGAAAAACACCTGAAATGGCAAGTATCAAGGTTACAAGTATCAGGCACAACGCTGCCACCATTTGATCTGCACCATAATGCATCAAATTATAAGCCTTTATCGGGATTGTTTCTCTTCCGGGCGGAATGATTAAAAGCGTTGTTCCCAGCTCACCGAAAGAAAGAACGAATACTATAAAAAAAACAGCAAACAAGTTATGTCGTAGCAAAGGGATAACAATCTTTCGAATCATATTTGACCAGTATGATCCAGCCAAAAACGCCGCTTCTTCCAGCCGTCTATCAACTTGTTTCAGACCCGAGCCAAGCACGATTACCGAGTATGGGATGAAACGTGCAATATAACCCAAAACGATAATAATAGAACTGCTGTAGACCAGATCCGCCACGGGCCTATTCCAAACGCCTATCAGACCAATACCCAAGGTCGTTGCCGGTATGGAAAGAGGCAGAAATGTCGCCCATGATAAAAAGACCATTGGCCGACCTTTCAACCTGTCTATCAGATAAGCCAATGAAAATCCCAGAAACATTGTAAGCACAGCCCCGCAAAATGCGAGTATTACACTGTAGCAGATCTGATCCGAGGATGTGCTCAAAACTCTTATGTAAGTATCAAGCCCCCCCGCAGTTTTTATCAAAACAGCTACTGGAACGATGACGGAAAAACAAAGTATTGCTATACAAAAAATCAAGGCAACAATATTAAATACACCAAGTTTATATTTTGAATATTTTTTAATACCTGCAGATATTTGGATATATGACCGGTCTTTCATGTAAAACTTTTGCAGGGCAATTAAAACAAAAGTCACTCCAATCAGAGGCAGAGACAATAAAGTTGCAGCCTTTTCGTTATAAAAAGCACTGAACTGGATAAAAATCTCAAGCGGATATACTTTCACTCTTAAGATATCAGGGACGCTAACATTTATAACGGAAAACACAAAAACAAATATTGCCCCTGAAATTATATGGGGTGTAATAAGAGGTATTGTAATTTTGTAGAAGGTTTGGAACCTGTTGTGGGATAAAAAAGATGCCTCCTCCAGGTTCCTGTCAATTGACTTTAAGCCTGCAATGGTCATTATTGTGACAAAGGGGAAATAGGAAAGAGTAAGGACTAAAATCGCCCCCGCCAAACTGTGTATATCAAAAAAAAAATTATGCTCAATAAATGGGCCCATATGGGTCCATACAATTGCATGGATATAGGGAGGAATCAGGACAGGAATAAAATACGCAACTCCTATCACTCTTTTGCCCCAAAGATCTGTTCTGCTTATCAGTGACGCAAGAGGCACTCCAACAATAATGCTCAATAAGGCAGCTCCCCCGGCCAATTCAAGGCTGTTTTTGGCAAGGCCAATGTGACGGCTGTCAAACACTGCGAATAATTCGCCAAATTGCTCGGCGGTATCCGCCCGAAACGGCATAAGCAACATATAGAATATGGGTAATAGGACTACTGCACCAAACAGGAAAACAATAGTAAAGGAAAAACCGCGTGGAGGATTCATTTGGATTATCTTATAAACAGGCTTTGACAAAACCCGGCTGATTTTTCCATATTCCCTTCAACTTCATAATAATCCACTTCCATGGCCTTTATGGATGTAAATTCCGGCACATGACCCGGTTTTTTTACATTGTCCCTGAGAGGCATCTGCGCGGATTCGCAAAAGGAGAGTTTGCTTTCCACTTCCCTGCTGAGCAGATAATCAATGAGCTTCTTTCCCTCTTCAGGATTCGGACCGTTTTTGATAAGCGCAACCGTGTTAGGAATCAATAGAGTTCCAATTCCGTCATGGTCTGGATATAACATTTTCACCGGTTTGCCGGATTGAACGGCAACATTCACGTCATCAGTATCGGTGAAAGCAATGGGAAGCTTACCCTCAACAACAATATCTCTTGCAGTGGAATTCCCGTTTACAATTACAACATCGTTTGCCCTTAGCGCTTTTAAATAACCTTCAGTCTTTTCCTGTCCCAGTAAGCAATACATAGCCGCCATGTGAGTGGCTGTTGTGCCAAAAAGCGGATATGCAAGAGCAACCTTTCCTTTCCATTTGGCTTCCGTCAGTTCAAAAATAGATTTGGGCAGATCTTCTTGCTTTAAAAGGTTTGTATTGTAAACAAGCACCCGGGCACGGGCTGCAAAACCTGTCCAGAAACCGTCCTTGTCTTTAAACAGCTCAGGAATATCTTTAGCGGAAGGAGATCGATAGACGGCCAGAATCCCCTTTTGTTTCAAAGTAATGGTCCTGCCGATCTCAGAATTCCAGAACACATCGCATTTTGGGCGGTCTTTTTCTGCTATCAGTCTGTTTACAAGCCCTGTCGTTTTTGCCGCTTCAACATCAAATACTGCCTTGACCCTGACTCCGGTCTTTTTCTCATAATCTTTAAAAACAGGGTCAGAATATATCTGGTCCAAAGAAGTATAAATCACCACTTCTTGTTGCTTATCTTTTGAGCAACCAAATATCAGACAGATAATCAATATGGCCAATAAAATATTAACGGTTTTTCTCATTTTGAAATCCTTATATCGTATTGTTTCTATGAAAAAGAATATTCACCACGAAGGGCACGAAGAGTCACGAAGAAGTTTAATTAAATAGAAACCTTCGTGGTTAAGAAATACTAAGTTTGTTAAAATTCAAACATGACACCACCCGAACCTTCAAAATACGGTCTGTTCTCCTTAACACTTCTCAGGCTTCGTCCTGCGGCAAAATACACCTTTGCATTTTTTAAAAAATTATACTTAAAACCAAGTCTGAAATTCGTCTCATCAATTTTAGATGAATGAATATATTTTATCGTATAAACTTCGCTCAAGAGTTTGAGTCTATCCGTCAATTTATAGAATACATCAACTCCGAACCTGTATTTTTCCGTGTCGTAATCTTTATCAAAATAGTATTTAAGTTGCGTAATGCACAAAATCTTTCCAAAATGTTTCTGCATCGCCAATCCTGGAGCCCAAATTCTATCATCCCATTCGAGAGAGTCTTTGCCACTATCAGTTGGCACTTCCAACTGGAGAGTTGCGGCTATTGCCGGATATATCTTTTCTTCTTCTTTTATGAGATATTTCGGCTGAATGGCAACAAAATCAATACCTCTGATTTTATGGCCATCCTCGTCTTCTATGGCATAAGCACTTTCAATGCCGACTTCCAGCCTGGGTAAAAGCCCGTATATTATTTCAATTGTTGGTACACTGTAGATCTTGGCGTCTTTTGTATGCTTGTAGTTAAAAGTACCCCAGGCCTCCCAAGTTTTGTAAGGAATAACTTCAGCATTTCCGATAACAACCGGTGGACCAGCCACAACAATTTGAGGACAACACACAAACAAGATTAGCAGTAATATAAAGATAAAATGCGCTTTTTTCATTTTCCCTTCCGCTTTTGTTAATTGTTTCACCACGAAGAGCACGAAGGGGCACGAAGTTTTTTTATTTTTTATATTTCTTCGCTTTCTTCGTGACCTTCGTGGTGATTTATTATTGAGCTTTCACAACCCCATAAACGGGTACATGAATCACATTCTGATCCGGATCATCAGTATAAATGCTCAGTTGTGAAGACACATTCCCCGCAGGGCTTATTTTGTCAACTTTACCCTTTATCTCAAAAGCACTCCTCTTTTTGCCCAAAGGAGTATCAAAATGCAGAAACGGCAGATCACATTCAATCTTTACAATTTGAAACGTTGTTCCATCACTGGCAGAAACGGAAATAGCTTTGGAAAACTTATCCCCTTTCCCAACACTGCCAAATGACAACGCGCCCGGCTCGACCCTGATACGTCCCAAAATATTGGCCCAGACAGCAACATCAATCCGGGGTCTTTTTTTCAGGTTTGTATGGATAGTAATCACATCATTAAGTCTTCCCACCGGAACATCAGGTTTTAAAGTGACATGGATATTAAATCCCCGGCTGTTGTCTTCTGTAAATGGAGACGTTTCCACCTCAAAATACCTCTTGTCGGCATCGACTTTTTCCAAAACCAGCTTCTGACTTGACAGCTGCAGGAGTCTCACACTGCCGATAGCGGTTTTTCCCCTTTCCACATCACCGAAATTGATTCCCTGTGGAACTACCGCCACATCTCTTTTTATTACTCCCTTAATGATCAATTCAATCTCAGGCGCTTCAGGATCATTTGAATAAACAGTAATATGCTTTTCCTGTTCCCCTTCATACCGTCTGGTTTCAAACACAGCCCTGATCTCTCCAATTCCATCTGACGGGATCACTTTTTCTGAAACAACCGCTGCTGTACACCCGCAATCAGTACTCACCTTATTGATGGTGAGTGGCAAGATCCCTTCATTTGTAAAAATAAAAGAATGTGAGATGCTCTCTTCCGGCCCGGCAATTCCAAAGTCATATTCGAGTTCTTCAAATACTATTTTGGGCTCCGGTGCTTTTTCCAGTGTTACCTTTTCCAGAGAAGCACAGGAAGTAAATAATGTCACACAACATACCAATAATAAAAATAATCTAAAAGATTTCATATGAAATAGCCTCAATATTATTACACCACGAAGAGCACGAAGAACTCGAAGGAGTATAAATATATCTTCGTGTTTCTTCGTGTACTTCGTGGTTTCCAATTCATTATTTCACTACTTTCACTTTCTTACTTATCATCCCGATCTGGTCTTTGAAACTCGATATATTCACAGTAAGCAAATGCTCACCTTCCTCGACATTTGAAAGGTCCCACACCCAGTTAAAAGGCGTATAGCCTGTTTCGTCCTCGGCATAAAACTTGTGATCGAGGAAAAAACATATCTCAAACTGAAAATTCTGAAATATGATCTTGTCTTTTTCATCAAGCATAACCTTTACCATTGTTTTCCCCTGGATTACTGGAATGCCATTGCCCTCCGTGCCTTTTACATTTGCAAATTCCACTTTGATTTCCGGGCAATAGTCGATTGTTCTAAGGATATTATAGTGATGAGAGCGGCGTAGAACCGAAGTAGGCCGTACAGGCTTTTGTAACCTTTTTTCAACTACATTATTTTTGTATTCAAGAAAATCAATTTTTTTGTTTCCATAAGCAATAACCGAATTGTCCGGCAATGAAAAATAGGTGACAATCATCTTGAATTTGGGATTATTGTAAATATCTAACAGATTGTCTTTATCTTGACCGTTCCAATACTCTGTTATGGCACCCTTTACTCTGGGTTTCCAGTCCACCAACTGGTTCATCAGGGGGCCGCCCTGTATTCCCATTCGTATCATGACACGCCCCATCTCCGGCATTGAATAATTTATGTTATACTGCTGTGGATCAATATGCGCAGTGGTAATATCATGCTCTTCTCCTCCGGAAAAAGTAGTGGGATCATAGATTTCCTCTTTGCCGGATTCATCTTTTGCAGTAATTGTAAAGAAATATGCCTCATCCGGAACAATATTACCTGCTATATCCGTTCCATTCCAAATAACTGTATTTACTCCTGGCTGCATCTCCTTATTCTCTTCAATTGTATTGATAAGATCACTGTCGGGATCATATACATGAACCGTTACCCTCGCTGGTTTTGAAAGGGAAAATGAAAGAGCTATTTCTTCTTTTTGGGAAGGATTGAAAGATGTTTTGGAAATGGTGACTTCTTTCAGCAAATTACCGAATAATGGTTTGATATCTTTTTTAACAGGCATTATCGATAATTCAGGTAGTGGTGGTGGTTCATCCATTTGGGTAACCGGCTTTGTTGCACAGGAACAAGTGAAAACCAGGGCCAGTAAAATCAGGCAAGCTTTTTTCATTACATCTCCTTATGGCTTGTGTTTTTCACCACGAAGGGCACGAAGAACACGAAGAAATTATAAAACAAATCGTTTAATTCCACTTTTTAGATATCTTACATTGAAATTCATTAACAAACCAATCTTCACGCCCGACAATTTCATATACGTCAATATTTGGGCCTCGTGAATCGGCAGTATCTTTTAATCCAACTATAATATTATCTTCTACCAGGATGTCGATTCGGTATCCGCAGTCGAGCCTGATGCTTTTATAATCAACGGGAAGCGGATGCTGTAATTTGAAGGGAATGCCTGCCGTTTTCAATTCATGGGCAAGGCATTGTTCATAAGTGGATTCAAGCAAACCCGGACCTAAATGACGATGAACTTCCAGAGCACATCCGATTACCTTGTTAGACAATTCATCAAACTCCATTCTTCGTGCCCTTCGTGGTGTAATCTTTTCTTTTGTTCATTTGCGGTTCCACGCAACATCTTTACATTCCACACCCTTTTCCCCGAACGGCCTCAACCGCCTCAACTTACCGCTTCCCATATCCTTTATCCATATTTCCATTATCCCCGACCGTGTCGATACAAACGCTAATTTCTTGCCATCCGTTGACCATGAAGGGCTTATATCAAGGCCACTATAGGTTGTTATCTGCTTTAGTTTCCGGTCATCAAGAGAAAGTACCCAAATATCATAATTTCCGCTTTTATCTGAAGAAAATACAACCTGCTTACCATCTGAAGACCATGCAGGTTCCTGGCACAGGGAATTTGTCATCAATAGTTGTCTTGAAAAATTTCCTCTTGGATCGACAATCCAGAGTTCTTGTATGATCCTGCCGCAGGCGGATGAACAGTGAATGTTTGCATAAACCAACCGGCTGCCGTCAGGCGACCATGCCGGCCACATCTGAATTGCATACTGATCAAGAACTCTTTCGGTTTGCTTTGTCTCAAGGTTATAGATGAGAAGATCCGTGTCATCTCCCTCTTCGGGAGCTCTGAACCGGGCAAATGCTATTTCTTTGTTATCCGGTGAAAAGGATGGAGTTATCTTTGGGTATTTTTTTTCGGAAACGGCTATTTGGTGAGTTTCTTTTGTTTGTACATCAATAAGATTTAAGTTTCCATCACTTGTGGCGTAAACAATTTTTTTGCCGTCAAAAGACCATGATGGAGTCTTTTCATCATATTGGGTTTCGGTCAAACGGACCAAATTACTTCCGTCATCATTAACTGTAAATAAGTCCCAGTTACCGCCGATGCTTGCCACAAATGCGATATCACAGTTTCCGGTAGTGGCAAAAAACATTATACATATCGCAACTATTATAGAGGAGCTTTTCATTTATTAGTTCATTTTTATTTTTACACTACGAAGAGCACGAAGTGTGCGAAGGGGACAATAAAATCTTCGTGTTTCTTCGTGTACTTCGTGGTTATCAATCTGCGGTTTCAATTATGGTAATGGCGGCGGTTCTTGATTTATTATCGACTCCTTAACCGCCTGATGCTCATCCATAAGTGCTTTAAGCTGATCGGATAAATCATCTATTTGCTGTTTAACGTCTGGATTGTTTTCTAAATATGCTTTTACCGCAGTTTCGTTTTTACCCATATACAGCACATATTCCTGCGCTGTAGTGCCGAATGAACTATAACGGGCTTCTTTTTCCTGATCGAATTGAGCTCTTATTATTGCTTCTTGTTGGGCAAGAGCTGTCGGATCGTCTCTGAATTGGTTTGCGAGGGAAATTAATGCCTGGTAATTTGAAATCTGTTGTTGCATTTCAGCTATGGTAAGTTGACAATAGGAGTTAGTTGAAATTTCGGCTATACTAAATTGAGGCATAGAGATTAGCACTAAGATTGATATTAAAAATGACAACTTAATTTTCACTTTACTTGTTTGTAATATATTCATGAATGCCTCCATAATTAATGACTGTTAATGTATATTAAGTAATCGAAATAATCTCAAATCCAAAGCAACTAAAAATTTATCGAATAGTTCTTTATTGTAGATCATTGGCATCACAAAACTGGCCCGGAAACCTAATATCATTTTCAAAAGTTGTAATATTTGTCTCTATCTTTCCGAAACTTGTATACTTCCCTGACCAAAAACAATAGATCCGGTTGTATCTTTGTATCTACTATGGCATGCAGAACTCCTATGATACAAAAACAGGGTACAGTTAATATAAATATCAAGAACTAAGAGCGGAATTGTCCCCTATTTATTTTAAGAGATCAGCTAATGGTCAAACGTAGATTTGACCTCATTTATTTTTTCTGTTCCTTCACGGTTTGTTCTTTTGAACTCGTTATTTTTTTTATCATATTGATATATCAAAGAAATCAGGCGAGTTGGTCCTACATTCAAGAGTTGCTCATTGTATGAGCCTTTTGCATATTTATTGCCTACTTCATAAAGATCAATTTTGATTTCTTCAAATTTATCCCAAACAACATTCGCTCTTACTGAAGCGCAAGTAAATCTATAGTCATCGTCCAGAAATATGTTATTATTTTGATCGTGAATTTTGATTTTCACAACCTTCTCTGACTTATAAGTGATTGGACTATTATCTGATGACACAATTACCAATGTGATATATTGCCAATCATTCTCATGTGGCTTGCTTTCAGGAGGAAAAGAAAAATGCTGGGTAGTATATTCCGAACCAGTGCAAGAGATCGCAAAGAGAAGCATTATCAATGCCCCTATCAATGCTCTTTCTAACGATACATTAGCCTTATCAGACCACATCTTAATAGCCTCCAAAGAGCCGATAAAGATTTTCGGGATTATTGAGTTGACTTAATTGCCGCATAAAATTATTAAAACTATTTCTTATGTTGTCATCAATGTCTATTCTTCCATTTGGCGCACCTGGATATTGTACTCCTGCTTGATTGAAAGCATTCTTAAGATCTGAGTGGCAATCGTTGACCCAAGGAAACCACAACCAGTTATTCCATCCGTTTGCTGCATCAATTCTATCCATGAAATCGTTTTCTGACATACCTGGTGGCAAAGTAACCACATAATAGGGACTTGTTAGGTCACTAACACCATTTCCAAGGGTAGCCCCGGAGGAGCCGTTGGTGCCTTTCCCACGACCTGTCTCAGTTGAATATACAAAAGCATGATTCAAACCAGAGACGTCAAAAGCATTCGAAGAATAAACTCTTATTTCCAAACCAAACGGATCAATAAAATTCACCGGGTTATTTAGGACATAAATAAAAAGGTTCACGCCACCGCTTTGCCCTATTGGATCTGCCGTCAAATACCTCCCAGTACCCGGATCATAATACCTGTGGTAATTATAATGCAGCCCGGTTTCACTGTCAAAGTATTGTCCCGGAAACCTAATATCATTTTCAAAAGTTATAATATTTGCCTCTACCTCCCCAAAACTTGTATACTTCCCTGACCAAACAATAAATCCGTTTGTATGTTTGTATCTACTTTGGCATGCAGATATGATACAAAAACAGGATAGCAGTTAATATAAAATATCAAGAGCTAAGAGCGGGCGACCCCTATTAAATTATTTTGTTCAAGAGATCAGCTAATGGTCAAACGTAGATTTGACCTCATTTCCCCCTTGAATAATCAAAAAACAAGCACCACTTGGTGTTATCTTTCCCAACTCAATTACACTTTTAATTTCCTCTGAATTTATGGCATAAATATATATATATGACTTAGGTTTTCCCCAAAAGGTTTCTTTATATGTATAAAAACATATAAAACTTCCGTTTTGAGACCAGGTTATGGGAGACCAGATAGATCCAACAAGCTTTAGCTTCTTACCATTTAAAAAAACATGATCATTCTCTTCTTTTTTATCAAACTTACTATAGAATATATTATTAGAATCTTTAGATCTATAAGTGATATAGTTACTATTTGCATACCAAGATGCTAACTCTCCATTTGCTATTGTAGTAATATTGCCGGTTTCTAATTCTACATAAGCCACTGCGCCTTTTGCTGTATCAAAAAGGATTTTTTTCCCATCTGCGGACCAAGAGGGAAATGATCTTGCATCATTATTAACTATCTTCGAGACAATTACGTTTTCGTGTCTTGTATAGACATCAATTAAATGGAGAAAACCTTCTCCTTCATTATTCGTATAAATAAAAGCAATTTTCGACCCATCTGGCGACAATGCTGGATTTAGGCATAAAGCTCTATATTCTCCCAATATTGTTATATCACTTTCCTCCTCCAAATCCCTAATGCATAAACGACTGTATATATGTTCATCAAAACGATATTCAATAAATGCTAATTGACTATAATCTTTTGCAAGTGATATCCCATTAATCGAAAGTACACTATCACCATGGCGATAAATAATGTTAGGAATCTTTTCATTACTTGATACTTTGTAGATATCTCTTCCAGAGCAAAATAGAACATTAAATTTTAACGATTTCGAATCATCCACGCAATATCCAACTTTATTTACAATCATTAAAAAAAAGATAAAAGTGAATAATAAAAAAGTAATTATAAAATTAAATTTTATTCTATATAACATAGGTGCATCTAAAACCCTGCATTAACGACAAAAGGTAATTCCATTCCACATCTTTTCAAACTATCTCTTACCCAATCGCAACAGTTATGCTTAATGAATTTATAATCACTACCAGCCCATCCAGGTATTAGTCCATTTTGGTATTTAAGGATATTATTCCGTATGCATTGGTCTTGACAATTCTTATTGTTTCCACCACCTTTAGCTTCTTTACATTTGGTTGGTTTATTTGGATTAATCTCTCTATGGACACCATTGTCATCATAACCCCATGAGTCAGATTTGTTATTATTAAATTGCAAATAACAATGCCGCGGTGGGAACACCCAAGCGCCACCCCTCTGCCACCATTTACTACCGAATTCAAATGGCCTTTTACAAGCAATGACCTTTAGTCCTAATGGATCAATATTATTAATAGGATTATTTGAAGAATATATATAACTATTTAGTCCACCTCTAAGCCCAATGGGATCCTCAGTAATATATCTTCCAAATTCGGAACAATAAAATCTATTAATATTATATGCCAAATTACTTTCAGAATCAAAATACTGGCCCGGATATCGGAAATTATAAGTGATATTCTCAACAGATATCTCTATCATTCCAAATGCTGAATATGAAGCTGCCCAAACAACATTATCTGATTCATCTTTGATTATATGTGGCGCTCCTAAATGATCAGATTGTATATTATATAAAATATTAGCTTGATAATCATATAACAAACATGGATTTATATCTCTCTCACCATAGAAATAGTTCCTTATTAAATTACCATCAGAATCATACTCGCCTAAAAGATGATTTCCGTCATATATAAATTTTATTGATTCACCGTTAATTTGTTTTTCAATCCGTTTCCCTTTCACGTCATATTTATAGAATGACTGTATTCCATCTTGTGGAACAATAGAAATGAGTTGATTCTCATAATTATAAGCATAATTAGTTATAAAATTATTTGAAGACAAATGCCGCATATTTCCATTGTTATCATAACTGAATGCTTTCTCACCGCTGCTTATTAGCTGGTTTCTATTGTTATAATTCAAAGAAGCTTGATTAATCGCTGACAACCTGTTGCCCATCGAATCATATGCAAACAACTCTTGAGATGTATCTGGATAAATAATTTGAGTTATCTGATTATTATTATCATAAAAATAATTTGTTGTACCGGCAAGCAATGTTTTTGTTACTATATTTCCAGTATTATTTAATGAATTAAGCTGATTATATATTATGGTTCCATCAGCATTATAATTTAAAATCTGTTGCAAATTACCCGTTCCATAATAACTGTATGTTGAATAACTGCCATTGGTATAATCTTTTCTGATAATTCTATTCAAAGAATCATAGCTGTAACTTACTCCTTTCCCATCAGGTAATTGTAATTGCGTCATCAAATTTGCAGTATTATAATTATAGCTAATTGTTAAATTTTCGGGAGTTATTGTTGTTAATTTATTGCCTCTTGCATCATACGTATATGTTATATTTTTCCCGTTCATTGACGTTTGAATCAATCTACCAGCAGCATCATAAGAATAAGTATTCGTGGAATTATCATTAGATTCCAGTATCTTCCTATCAATAAGATCATAGGCAAAGTTTGTTATGCTTCCATCTGAATATGATTTTGATATCATTCTATTCAAACTATCATAAGAAAAAGTAATTATGCTGCCGTTAGGGTCGGTTTTTCCAGTCAGGTTTCCCAATACGTCATATGTATAAAAATATGATACTCCATCAGACAGCGTTTTATTCGTTAAATTATTGTTAGCGTCATAACTGTAAAGTGTCTTATTGCCATTTTTATCGGTAAAGGAAATCATATTCCCATTTGCATCATAAGCAAGTGATACATGGCTTCCTTTGGGGTCAGTTTTTCCAGTCTTTCTTCCAAAGATATCGTAAGAAAACGTCATTTGAAGACCATTGGCATCGACAATGCTTATTATATTATCATTATGATCATAAGAAAAATTTTGTATGTTGCCAATAGGGTCAGTTTTCTGAATTATCCTATCATATTGATCATAAGTAAAACGTATCTCTGTGCTATCGGGGAATAGAATAGTAATTCTATTCCCATTAGCATCATAAAAATATTGAGTTACATTGTTAAGTGGGTCTTTCACGGAAAGTAAATTTCCCATAATATCATATGAAAAATTGGTAGTATTTCCATTTCCATCTATCATTGAGAGACGATTCCCTGCATAATCATAAGTGTACTTTGTAATATGTCCTAACGGATCTATCTCGCTTAACAAATTCCCACTATTATCATACTCATAGGATGTAATATTACCTAATGAATCTATTAGACTAACCAAATTTCCATGTTCATCTGAAACATAGGAGGTAGAACTTTCTAAAGTTCCGCCAAACCCCCTAATAATGGTTGTTAAATTCCCTTTACTATCATATTCATACCTTGTAATCCTTCCCAAAGGGTCAGTTTCAGATTGAACTAAATCAGTCCCAGCAACATATGAATAATTCCAAGTATTCCCTAATGGATCGGTCTTGCTTGCAATATTTCCTTCTGCGTCATATGTATAAGTTGTCCGGTTCCCATTAAAATCCTCTTCCCAATCCACACTTGTTGCGGTAATCTTATTAAGCTGTAACTGCTTTGTATTACCCAATGGATCGACTACACTTTGTATCACACCAACATCATTAAAATAATAAGTCCACTTGTTTCCATGAGAATCTTTCTTTTCTGTTCTGTTGTCAAAATACGTAACGGTGTATGTCTCCCCTTTTTCTTTAAAAGTAGAAACCCTGGGGGGTTCATGGGTATCATACCCCACTGTCTCAATTGTATTTCCTCTTGCATCAATAATCTGTGTTAAAAAATTATTGCTGTTGTATACATACTGCATCGTATTTCCCAGAGGATCTGTAACCGAAATCAGATTTCCGTTTTGATCATAGGCATAGCTTATACTTCTACCGAAATTATCTGAAATAGAGGAAATCTTACCATTTGGTCCAAGCTGAAAATCCACATAATTCCCGGATGCATTGGTAATACGACTTAAACATCCAACAGAATTATAAGAAAAATTTAATTCATTATCATTTCTGTCAACTATTTTGTTAATCTTGCCGTCAATTCTCAGTTCATATTTTAGCCCGTTTTTTTCATTAATCGTGTAAGTATTATCACCATTCTTTATTAAATCATAATTAGCGCCATATTTTGTAAGGCGCGTCAAAGTGCCGTTGTCATCTTCTTTATAAAAGTTCTTTTCTCCGGTTTGCAGAAGCACTCCAATTATTTTCTCATTATGCTTATTCCTTGTAATGATTAGCTTTCTTCCAAAGTTCAAAGCCCAGCTATACCCAAGTAGACTTGAAGTCCACTCCTGGCTATTATATGTTCTTGTAATTTTTAAGGATGGACCATTCCCTGCAAGCATTAGATCTGTAAAAGTTTTTTGGTATCGGCCTGTGTTGGCATAAACCGGGCAAACCTTACAAAATAATTCACAACATTCCTTTGAAGTATATTCTCCATGAAATACCCCTTCATTATTGTATTTACCCCAACCGTTGTTTCCACCGGAAGGATTCACACACTTATGCCCCTGATCCCAACTCTTATTATAAGACCAAGCGCTATTTGATACAGCCAGAAAGGATAGTAATGTCAGTAACAAAACCGACTTTATTACAATATTAACATTTTTTCCCGTCATTTTATCACCTCTCCTTATAAGCTCTATTGAGATGCAACTTTATATATATAAATATTTTTAATAATCTATCCGAACCAGCGTATATCTGAACATCGATGTATTCCCGCCTGCATCTGTTGCAACCAGGCCGATCCGGTAATCCCCTATGTCAACATATTCGCCATTATTGTTTTTACCATCCCAGAAGGCAACATTCGCTCCTTCTGATACACTACCCATATTGGATGACCTCAGCAAAGCGCTTGTCTCAATACTGTATACCCGAAGCTCCACCGAAACTACATCTTCAGAAATATTATAGTTGATAACCACCCCTTCACCATTACCATTCTCATCGCATTTTTCACTAAACGGGCTGTAATAATTTGGATCTGCACTGACATTACTGATTTCGGGCCTTCCGCCGGTCATTACCATTGAATTATTAGGCAGACTATAGCGCCATGCGCCGGTAATTAGAAGATCTCCAGAACCTGCCTGGGCAATATTTCCATTATCATCCAATCCATCCCAATAGATGGTATGCGTACCTGCCGGAAAGGCTTCTCTGTTTAATATCGTTCTGATTCTTGTGGGATCTGATCCACCCCAAAGCGGCCCGATAAAAAACGTCACTTCTTGTGCACTGCAAAGCGTAAACGAATAAGCTCCTTTCTGATCATCGAAAGGGCTAAAATTTTCTGTCCAGGTTCCTGATCGGGTATTACAACCGCTACTTATCGGAAAGTCAGATCTTGTTCCGCCGGTAGTATTCGTCAAATCATAAGTTACAACCTGACCATCAAGTATATACTGCATAACTGCATAATAAACGCCATCATTCACAGCAATTCCATTATCATCTTTGCAATTCCAATAATCAGCATATGAGCCCATATTCCTGTTTTCATTATTCACAAGGGTTCTAACCACATTTCCATCAGCATCTTTAATCAAAATTGACACCTTTGATCCGGCGCTTATGGATGTATTGATATTGGTGCCTATTGGTTCAGGGCTTCCCGGCATCAGAGTGCCATCAGAATAGAATTCATTAATTCTCACATAATCATTATTGGCGCTTGTAATAGCAGTAAGGCGAAGCCTCGTTGCGTTCCCTAAAGCAGGTAGTGAAACTGTAGAAGTAGTTACACTTGGAAAATTAATCTCCTGTGAATAGATAAGACTGTTATTATTATCATAAACATCAATTCTTGCTCTAGACATTCTATATGATGAAGAATACCATCTTACAGAAAAGCCATTCAATAATTGAGGAGTATTGTAGGCAATTTCAAACCATGTATTAACACCATAATAGGGGGTTTTTCTATAAGCTGATTGCCATCTTGAAGAGGTATTCCCATCAATGGCCTTGTCAGGCGAATAGGATGAATTATATTGGCTGCTGGCGCTTGCCGTCATTCCGGCACCCAAAAATCCTACCGAATTTTTCTGAATAGATAGGCTTGTCTGTACATTCACCGTAATCAAAATCTGATCAATCCCCGTTAACCCGGTTGAATCCGTAACCCTAAAAGTGGCAGTATGAGTCCCGGCTTCCGTATAAGTATGCGATGTATTTCCGGATGTTGCAGAAGACCAGTCATATGTGCCGTCACTTTCAAAATCCCACTCATAAAGAACCACATCATTATTCGGGTCGGTAGCGCTACCGTAAAGATTAACATTCAAAGGTGCGTTACCATTTGTCGGGTTTGCCGAAGCCGTTGCAGTAGGTGAACCAGGAGGTCCTGTTCTTATTACTGTGGTCATTGCGTGAGCCGTTGCCGTTAGACCACTGTTATCCGTCACTCTGAATACAGCACTGAAAGTTCCTATGTTCGTATATGTATAGCTGGTATTTCCGGTTGTAGTAGAAGACCAGTCGTAGATACCATCTCCCTCATAGTCCCACTCATAAAGGACAATGCTACCATCACTGTCATAACCCGAACCTATCAACTGAACTGTCAGTGGCACCTCACCGTTTGAAGGTTGCACATTTGCCGTAGCGGTCGGCGGATTGTTTTGAACCGTTATGGTTACTGTTGCTGTAGCCGATTCGCCGGTGCTGCTTTTAACATATAATACGGCATTATAGACTCCGGGAGTGTTATAAGTATGGTTATAATCTCTTGCAACCGTATCATATGTATCCCAGGAACCATTGCCGTCAAAATCCCATCTGAATATTTCAATAGTACCTGCAGGGTCTTCGCCATCCGTACTAAAATAAACTGTTAGTGGGGCTGAACCACTAACCGGCGTGGCACCCGGAATTGCCCTTAGAATGCCGACAGTGAAATTTGAGGTCTCAATAGCTTCATTGCCGACAAGGTCACTCACCTTCACAGTCAGGCTATTGCTACCCACGGGAAGCGGCAAGCTGGAAGCGATTTGATAACTGGCGTCGGTTTCCGTTACGGTAAAAGCATTTGTCATATCAGTGCCGTTGATCTGGGCATAAAAAGTTGATTTGTCAATTCCTGAATCAGCATCACTGAAAATGACTGTTATTAGCGGAGTAATAGTATTTAGAAATGCCCCATCAACCGGGTTGGTAATGTTTATTGTAGGAGGAGTTGACTCAGGAATAATAGCAAAGCCGTCAATTTCATATCCATACACACCAAGATCTGCAAGCGTTAGAAACTGACTGTTTGCACTATTCCCGTCCGATAGAAATATTCCTGAATTGTCAGAGCGGCAAAAATAAATCTCATTATCATAACCAATATGTATACATTTCAATTGAACTGTATTATCAATTCCAAGTTGGTTATTATATAGATAAGACCAATATGTATTTCCCCCAAAGGACTCATTTACATCAGCCTGACCCTCAATTGAGAAAACCACGGAACCATCAAGCCCTATGTGCTCAGCACTGATCCGGTCTGTCTCAGCAAGACCCAGCATGGTGTTGTTAAAATAAACATCTTTGTTTTCATCTCCAAAAGATCGTAATATGCCGCCTTCACTGGCCAACGAAAAAAATACATCATCCCCGTTGTCAACCTTGCTCAGGGCTACTATATCTGAAAAATCGGATAATCCAAGATTCCATCCGCTCATATATTCAGCGTAGGTTCCGTCTCCTGGAGAGGCAAATATCCATGGATTTCCTTCAACCGAAAAAATATAACGAACAGGTGCCGTACTGCTAAAGACGGTAAAATTGGCAACAGCAGTACCCGTGTTGCCTGCATTGTCTTCAATTGATGCTGAAATAACATGACTTCCCTGGGCAAGGGGCGTCACAACCTGATATGTTGCAGAAGAATCCGTAATAGTAAAAAAACCGGAGTAATCCGTTCCATCGATTTGGATATAGAAACTACTTAAATTGCATCCTGTGCCCGCGTCACTGAAATTTAAAGTTATATACGGTGTATCATCGCTTATAACAGAACCGTTTAGAGGATTGGATATGCTTATTTCAGGCGGGCCGGCAGCATAAACAATAACACTAAAAGAAAATCTTGCACGAGTCGGATTGTTAAAAAACCAACTCTTGGAGCCTGATGTACTTTCGGGGTACAGTTGACCCCCTGTAATTTCAGAATCATAAAGATAATATGGTTTCCCGTCAACCGTGGTGCCATCTGGGTTATTAACGGTTACAGCATCTGTTGAAATATTATCAAATACTACCCAAACCGGTGTCTCTAAATTATGCGAACCTTTATTGTATAAAGAAACGTTCAGATAGTTGACACTTGTACTGCGGTCATACATCATCCTTGATTGTACTAAATCGATTTCCCCGGTCACTTCGGTTGCAGCAGAAGCTATTGCAGAAAGGCTAAGCAGAAGCAAAACAAACAATGAAAAAACTATAAATCGGCAAGGTGTCGAACTCTTCTCTTTCATATGAACCCCCTATAAAGTCCATCAGTTAAAACGGAATGTATTGAAATGTGGAGTTTAATATGTAGCATAAAACCCTTACTCAGCAAAATTTAAGAAGTCAATATTTATTTTCGAAAACATTTATAGAATAAGCTAAAGCTGCATATCAATATACATAAATAAACCATGAAAACTTGAATATTGGAAATATTGTAGCTTGTAGTACTTTCCTCCCCATTAATTCAGGCCATCACCTATTTTTTAAAGGCTTTTTATATTCATATCGCTATTGGCCAAAAATAAAAAACCGGGCCGCAAAAGTTATTTTAAACTTCTGACAACCCGGTTATTCTTTCTTTGAGAATCCTTGGGTTTCCGTACTGTCTTTTTCTAAAAAGAACAATTTTAAAGCAAACAGGCAGTTTGGCTTTATCAGAAGTACAATTTAAATAGTATATTTATAAATTTTTAAGAAATTTTCTTCTACCGATACAAAACAAGCCCGCTAATCCGGTACCCAAGAAAATCATGGTTCCCGGTTCAGGAACGGAAGAACTTGTTTGAATATTAATATTTGAAATAGTGCCATATGAGTCATAACCCCAATCATTTGCCTCGAAACCAAAAGCCAAATCTATTACTGAGCCCTGATATGGAGTCATATCAATTGTCCATGATCCGGAAAAAATTAAATCATCCGTTGTAGAACTATTATAACCCCCAAATTCCTTTTTATAATCTGTAAAATTAATGACAGCAACAAGCCAGTCATCATTTTCAGGACAAACTGTAAATGAATAGTCAAAGGTAAGTTTTGTTGCTGAGGGTTCTACATAAAAAGCAGGATGATAAAAATAAAAAGCGGAAAAAGAAGTATCAGCTTCAGTAAATGTAACCACACCACTGCTTTCAACTACTCCCGTTTCTGCCACAAAAGTACTTAAATCAACTGGTGTTGCTAATAAGATATTTGCCCACAATAAAAAAGTTATACAGGTCAAAAAACAAATCAAAATGCGCTTCATGAATAGGTTCTCCTAACTCTCACTATCGAATAATGATAAGTGAAAACATTATAAGATAAATTGCTAAACAAAACAATAGGGTACGATATATTATTACTATTATAATGCAACAATAATGTGGTTTTATTTTTCAAAGCAATAATTGGGCCAAAATATATAACTAATTAATATTATATAATTTATAAAAATTATGGATTCAATGTAATCCTTGAAGTGTAAAGAAATCCGACATATTTATAGGTATAATGGAAAATATTGATTTAAAATAAAATGACTAAACAATATACTTTTGTAAGTTATATTCTATATATTTATGATAGTTATATTTGCCTTTGAATTATTTATTTAATTTTGCTTACTATTAGTAATTACTATCAATAAAATATAATTGACTGAAATTATATGTAATAGAAATATAGAATAACTTTAAACAGAATTTTTATAAAAATATGTAAAGAAATCCGACAGTATGTTATGGCATATTGTATAAATAATATAATAAATATATGAATATATTAAATTACCAAGATGTTAACTATGTTTGGAAGAATATTGGAATATGTAAAGAAATCCGACAGTATGGAATTGGTGTGTAAAAACTATATTGGTTTTTATAGAACTTTAGGTAAGATTGCTATCTAAAAAAATGGCTTTGCTCATATGAGCCAGTTTCAAAACGCCCCATTTTGGCCGATCTCAGCGTTGGGCTCAAATTTTAATCCTCGAAATACGCCATGTATTCCTGCGGTTAAAATTTTCGCCCGCCTTGAGCTTGACCAAACTGAAACATTTTGAAAGTGGTTCATATTACATATTCTTTTGAAAATCGCGAAAAGGAGTTTTTCAGTAACGACTGTTTCAACTTTCTATGGTTTGCACCAGCAGCTCTTTTCTGTAATGATCCAATATAGTTGCTTTTGAAATCATACCCATAAACCGTTTGTTTTCAACAACAGGTATGCTGTAAAGGCCATTGTCATCCATTATTCGAAGGATTTTTAACAGATCATCATCGGTTGTAACCGTCAACACACTCGGATCCATTATCTGTTCCACAAATACAGTATCATACATTATGGAATCGAAAAGATATGGCCGGATATCATCAAAAAGCACCAGGCCCATAAAATGTTTGCTTCCAGGGTTTTCCACCGGATAATAGTTTCGATGTGAATACTTAACGATTTCTACAAACTCCCTTAGAGACATATCCGGTCTTACAGTGGTAACATCTTTTTCAAGAAGTTCCGAGATGCTTAAATCCGTGAGTACCCTGGCATCGGTTCCCGGTCTTAAAAGCTGGCCTCTTTCCACAAGATCCTTCATATATAAAGAGGCCGGTTCAAAATAATGGCATATTGTTGCGGCAAGAGAAGATGTTATAATCAACGGAACAATCACTTCATAGCCGCCCGTAATTTCAATAATCAAAGCGATACCGGTTAAGGGCGCCTGAAGTATGCCTCCGATTAAACCTGCCATGCCCAGGAGCGCATAGCAGCCTTCCCCCGCAAGATTGAAATTAGGGAAGAGATAGGAAAGTCCTCTGTTGTAAGCAAGTCCTGCAAAACTTCCGATAACCAGGCTGGGGGCGAAAATACCTCCTGAGCCGCCCCATCCCAAAGTAAGGGAGGTAGCAAAAATTTTGGCAAAGCAGGCGATAGCCACAATACCAGCCCCTTGTGTGTAAACTCCTTCTATCATTTTTCTAATGGAATGGTATCCTTCACCAAGAACATCCGGCAAGAAATAACCAAAAATGCCCACAGCACAGCCTCCGATAGCAGCTTTAACCCACAGAGGCAATCTGACTTTTTCACAGCGTTGATGCATTACTCTCAAAGATCTTGTCATTACAATGGACAAAAAGGCGGCTACCAGAGCAAGCCCAACACAGGCTATCAGATCATGAAAAGAGAGATTAAAAACATGATGGCTAAAGGCGATTTGATTGCCGGCCAGCAAACGGCTTATTTCCGTTCCCGCAACCGAGGCAACAGCTATTGGCACAATTTTTTCTGTTGACCATTCCCCAAGAATAACTTCCATAACAAAAATCAGTCCGGTAATCGGAGCGTTAAAAATTGATGATATGGCTCCGGCAGCACCGCAACCCACCAAGGTTATCCTTTGTCTCTCATTCAAGGAAAGTAAACGGGCGATATTGGAGCCAATAGCAGCTCCGCTTACTACAACCGGCGCTTCCGGCCCTGCTGATCCACCAGTTCCTATAGTCAGGCAGCTTGAGACCAGCCGGGAGAAACTTGAGCGCAGGCGCAGAAAACCTCCGTATTTGGAGATAGATTTAATTACTTCCGGAACTCCGTGTCCCGGCTCTTCCCTGATAACTTTGTTTAAGAAAAGAGAAGACAAGGCTGCCCCTGCTGCAGGGAGAAGAAATATCCACCAGTAAGATCTATAGTGACTAAAAAACTCCAGCATGAATTCCAACGACCGGTTCAAAGCAAATGCCGCAATTCCGCTGAATACTCCAACAACCATGCCGGTAATTATAAGTAAAGGCCGGTCATCATGCCTTAATGCTTCCCATTTTAGCGGAGATTGTCGTGAGAATATGTTTCTCATTTATCGGTCTTTTCCAGGCGTTTTTCAAACGTGTCTATCTTTTCGTAAAATATTTCGGGTGTGGGTGAGCTGTTTAGAAAATTTATAAATGAATTATCCCTTAAGCAAAAAGATATGCGTGACAGAATATACAGATGAGATTTAACTGATGGACATACAATCAAAAACATTACTGTTACCGGTTTCCCGTCTATTGCGCTAAAATCAATTTTATTTTTTAAAAAACAGGTGCTGATAAACGCTTTAGTATCAGTACCTGTCATAGGGCTTCTTGGGTGAGGAATGGCAACACCTTTCCCGATACCTGTGGGAGTTAAATTCTCACGTTCAATCAGCTTATTATATAGTATTTCTTTGTCATACTCCGATATATCCGGGACAAGGGATACAGCATTTTTTAAAACTTCGTTAGCGCTATCTCCTGGGATATCATAGTGTAGTCCACCACGTTTCATCGCTAAAGTAAGTGCGTTTTTCTCTGATTTTTTTGTATCATTTCTGTTATGATCAGAAAGTGTGAAGTTGATATTGTGCTTTTGGGCCCATTTATCTAAAGCTTTTTCATCGAAGATGCAAAAACCTTCTGATTGCCTGACAGGAATCTTGCCCTGGCGAATCCATCGTTCTACGGTAGATTGTTGAATATTGAGACAAGCTGCAAATTCAACGGGTTTTAATTTCATTTACTTAAGCCTCGCATTGCTTAATTTGAACAAGGAATGCAGATTAATTTACTGTTTTCTTCTGGAACCATCTTAGTTTTCATGGTCATTTCACCACATATGGCACATGCTATGGAAGGTGCCAGAGGAGCATATGGCGGCATGAAAAATTTAATCTCTTTAGTATAAAAAACTTCATTAAACGGCCTTGAAAAAAGATCGACAGCTTTTAAATATTTCTGGCGGGCTTTTTGCCGTTCATTTGCTGTTCCGTCAGAAACCGCTTTTTCAAGCTTATTGAACTCATCTAAGTTTTTACCGCTGTAATTATATTCGGTTATTCTTGAGAATCGGAAAGCTTTTTCTTTAAAACGGTTTATAACAGTATATGCATTTTTCCCGTAATCTTTAATTATCAGATTACCTTTGCCTGCAGTTGTACCAATCATTACCTGAAGCCCGTCAACTGCGCATGAATCATTCTCACAAATGGCTACAACCTCTTCATCAATTGAGCGTTTAATATCAAGCAGCTTTATACTCTCTTTTGCGACAACATAACCGTAAACAAGACCTGGACAAAGATGCCCATGAAAATCAACACATTGCTTAAGATCAAAGGGTATTTCGGTTTCCGCTTTATCGGATTGTGATGTGTTTTCCATAAAAAAATCCCCTTATCAATAGAGCCAGTTTCAAAACGCCCCATTTTGGCCGATCTCTGCGTTGGGCTCAAATTTCAATCCTCGAAATACTCAATGTATTCCTGTGGTTGAAATTTTCGCCCGCCTTGAGCTTGACCAAACTG
>Ga0180007_10000491_pt1 | contig 66625 bp, 54 predicted proteins | sample MM_PC_MetaG_FD_121122 | JGI IMG/M metagenome (GOLD analysis project Ga0180007, IMG submission 121122) | Groundwater microbial communities from the Aspo Hard Rock Laboratory (HRL) deep subsurface site, Sweden - MM_PC_MetaG | ecosystem: Environmental > Aquatic > Deep subsurface > Groundwater... | reverse complement strand
CCGCATTGAGCCAACAGGACCTGGATGCCCACGCCTTTGAGAGCCACCGATTTTCCGCCTGCGTTGGGACCGCTGATCACCACCGCACGGGCGTGGGCGGGCCAGGCCAGATCCAGGGGAACGACGGCGTCCCGGTGCTGGGCCTGGGCAAGCAGCAGCGGGTGACGGGCCGAAAGGAGATCGAGCCCGCCGCGCGGCTCCAAGACCGGTCTGGCTCCTCCCACTGCCTGGCTCCAACGGACCGCCGCCAGGGACTGATCGACCCGCAGCAGGAGTCGGGCACCGAGCAGGATGTCATCGACCCGTCCCTCCACCATCGAGTTGAGCTCCAAAAGGATGCGCTCGACCTCGGCCGCTGCTTCGAACCGGTTCTCCACCAGGTCGTTCTGGAGGTGGACGACGCCCGCCGGTTCGACGTAGACGGTGCTCCCGGTCGCGGAGCGGTCGTGGACGATGCCGTCCATCCGGCGTCGGGCACCGGCCAGCAAAGGCAGACAGAGCCGTTCGCCGCGCATGGTGACTTCAGGGCCGTTGGTCCAGCCCTTGGCTCGGGCTTCGGCCATCAGCCTAGTCGCCTCTGATCGGACCTGCCTTTCGCGCTGAGCGATGGTCCGTCGCAGACGGGACAGCAGAGGCGAGGCGTTGTCCTTCAGTCGGCCGTCCCGATCGAGGACCCTGTGGATGGCGACGTGCACGGCCTCGAGGGGAAGCTGGACTCCCCAGGCCGCCGCCCAGCGGGGACATCGAGCGGCATGCTTCAGGAACCAGGACCTCAGACCGTCGATACCATGGGTCGTCGCGGCGACGTGCAGCAGATCCCCGCCGTCGAACCGCCAGGGACGAGGACCTTCCAACAGATCCATGGCATCGGAAAGGTCGAACAGGGGAATCGGATCATGGCCGTCGGCGGGGGCGAGGATTTCATCCTGGAGATTTCGGTGAAGCGCGATCGGCACCGGGTCGACGAACGGCCGACGAAGACGGATCGCCTCGGCTCCGCGCCGGGTGCGGCAATGACAGGCGACCAGATCGGTCACCCGATCCCAGCCCAGCAGGCGCAGAGACCTTTCGTGTTCCTCGTCGCGGAGCAGGACCTCCGAGGCGTCGGCCGCATCCAGTTCGACCAGCAGGGGGATCATGCGCTAACGCCCCTCGTCGTCCCGCAACTCTGCGGCGGCGCGTGCAGCGGCCTCGACGGCTTCTTTTCCATGGTCCTGAGCGGAGTCCCGCAGGTCATCCCAGAGTCGGTCGAGATCATGATCTTCGCCGTTCACGGCTTGCCAGAGAGCCGGCGCCACACTGTGCACCAGACGAGACAAAGGCTGGTCCTGGATCTCCCGGCGAAGATCGTCGTTGTTGGGAACTGCAGAGGCCAGCACCAGCAGGACACTGACCACCAGGACTCCGACCCCGAGGCCGAACACGGCGCCGCCGGCCCTGTCGATCCCGCCCAGGATCGTCTGGCCGATGATTCGGCTGACCACCCAGGCGAGGAACCTCGACAGGATGTAGCCGAGGGCGATGATCGCGATCCAGCCTGCGGCCCCGGCGACCGGAGCCGGAAGATCCGTCGCACCGGCGATGAGCAGGCCGACCGATGTTCCGTATCGCGCCGCCAGGACCACCGCGACGATCGTGCCGACAAGTTCCAGCAGACGCTTGACGATCCCCGCACGCCAACCGCCGAAGGCGGCGGCGGCCAGAACGATCCCGATCATCGGTGTAAGCCACGTCATGATGCTACCCCATGAGCAACCGCTTGACCGCGGCGCTGACCCGACTGCCATCGGCCTGGCTGCCGACCATGACCATGGCCGCTTTGATGACCCGTCCCATGTCCTTCATCGTGTCCGCACCCTCGGCGGCGATGGCCTGACGAATCAGATCATCGAGGACCGCGTCGTCGAGTTCGGTCGGAAGAAACTCCTCGACGATCACAAGCTCGGCTTCGGCTGCCGCGACCATCTCCGCGCGGTCCGCATCACGGGCGCACCGGAGCGAATCTTTCACTTTCTTGGCATAGCCGCGGATGATCTTCACGGCGGCGTCCTGGTCCAGTTCCTCGCGCGTGTCGATCTCGACCTGCTTGACCGCAGCCTGCAACATGCGCATCACCATCAGGCGCGGCTTGTCCTTGGCCTTCATGGCCGCGATCGTCTCCTGCCCGAGACGCAACACCAGTTCACACTTCGCCATGGGTTCCTCCTTGCCGCTCCGGGAGCGGCGTGATGATCATGCCGTTTCGAACGGCCCAGGTCCAGTCCCAGTCGCCGAATCCAGCAGAAGGTCACGTCGGGACGCCAACAGGAGCAGTCCGGCTGCCGCGGCGGTGGCTGTGCGCAGGCGATGAGAGGACAAGCGCACCGCACGGCCCCTGGAGGCGAGCAGGGCGGACTCGTCATCCGACCAGCCCCCCTCCGGCCCGACACACCAGATCAGGTCGACTTCAGATCGGGCCAGTCCGTCTGTCGCGGCGGCGGCGGCCGGAGTCAACAGATCGCCTCCGAGGGCGGATCGTTCACGATCGCGGGCGCGGCCGTAGAAGATCGCCGACTCCGTCTGCGCATCCAGGAATTCAGCCAAGGTCCGGGGCTCGTCGAGGGACGGTCGCCAGCTTCTGCCTGACTGCTTCAGGGCGGACAGCACGGCTGCATCCCAGCGTCGGCGTCGCCCGCCGCCGGGGTCCACCTCGGAGCGTCGGGTCTTCAGGGGCACGATCCGGTGGGCGCCGAGTTCCACCGCCGTCTCGAGGAGGGATTCCCAGCGCTTGCCCTTGATCAGACCACACGCCAAGACGAGTCGCGGGCGAACGAGTTCCGCAGTGTCTGTCGTGACCGACGACACGAGCACCTGAGCCCGACGTCCGGCGGACTCGATCAGGGTGGCCGCGACGATCCGACCACGACCGTCAGTCAAGCGAACAGGATCACCCGGACGCGCCCTCAGGACCTTGAGCAGATGACGGCTCTCCTGGTCGTCGAGCGTGATCGTCTCGCCGTCGACCGGAGGATCGGGCCATTGATCTGGATCGAGGAAGAACTGACGCACGCCACACCTCCCGGTTCGGGATCAGGAGAAGAGATCACGGCCGGGCTCGGGAATGTGACGCTTCATCTCTTCACGCAGATCCTCGAGGCTGGCGAGCACGTCCTTGTCAAGACCGCCCGGCGTCCACGCGATCACGCGCACGAGCTGGTCGCCGCTGTTGCTGTGATGCAGACGGGGCAGCCCCTTGCCACGCAGGCGGAAGATCTTGTGGGTCTGGGTGCCCGCCGGGATCTTGAGCGCGACCCGGCCATCGAGGGTCGGCACCTCCACGCGGGTCCCGAGGGTCAATTCCAGAGGCGAGATGGGCAGATCGATCAACAGATCGTCGCCATGACGTTCGAAGACGTCGTGCTCGCGCACGGTCATCACCACACGGAGATCACCAGCTTGGCCGCCGAACTGTCCGACATCGCCGCGCCCACCGAGCTCCATGAAGTTGCCCGAGGACACGCCGCGGGGGATCTTCACCTCGACGGTCTCCTCGCCTCGGATCGTGCCGGTACCGTGACAGTCATGGCAGGGATCGGACACCTCCGAACCGCGCCCCTGGCAGCGGGGACAAACTCCCTCGGTCACCATTTGTCCCAGCAGGGAGCGACGCACCTGGCGCACCCGGCCGAGGCCGCTGCACTGTTCGCACTGGTTCGGCTTGCTCCCCGGCTTCGCGCCGCTTCCCTCACAGGTGTCGCATCGCACCTGCTTGCGGATCTTGATCTTCTTGCTCGTTCCTTCGGCCACGTCCGAGAGTGTCAGCTCGACCTTGACCTGGAGATCATGCCCCCGATTGTCGCGCCCGCGTCCAACGCCGCCGCCGAATACGTCGCCGAATCCGCCGAAATTGCGCAGGAACGATTCAAGGGCGTCGTTCATGTCGAAGGCCCCGGCTCCGAAACCGCCGCCGCCGAAGCCGCCACCCTGATCGAAGGCCGCGTGGCCGAACTGATCGTACTTGGCACGCTGCTGAGCGTCCTTGAGCACCTCGTAGGCCTGGGTCGCCTCACGGAAACGCTCGGCCGCGGTCGCGTCGTCGGGGTTGCGGTCGGGATGGTGCTTCACCGCCAGCTTGCGATAGGCCTTCTTGACCTCGGCCTCGGTAGCGTCGCGGGCGATGCCAAGGATCTCGTAGAAATCTCGTTTCGAACTCATCGTTCCCCTGTCTCCCTACTCGGCCACGACGACGCGGGCGACCCGCAGCACACGGTCTCCCATGCGGTATCCGGACTGCATGACTTCGACGACGGCGCCGGCGGGCACGTCCCCACCGGGAATCTGGGCAACAGCCTCGTGCTCATGCGGATTGAACTCGGCCCCGGACTCGACCTCGATAAGGGTGATTCCCCGGCGGCCGAGGGTCTCCCGCAACCGGTTTTCGATCAGCTCCAGACCCTGAAGGATCGATTCGCCGCCGTTGTCGCTATCGGCATGGCCGAGAGCCCGCTCTAAGTCGTCGAGGATATCGAGCAGATCCTTCACGACGTCGGCCACAGCGAAGTGCCTGGCCTCGCTCACCTCCCGTCGCGTGCGCTTGCGGAGGTTGTCCATTTCGGCGACGGAGCGCAGCCAGCGGTCACGGGCTTCGTCTCGCTCTTGAGTCAGATCGTCAATCAAGGCCTGGTTTTCGTCGATCGGCTCCGAGTCGAGGAATTCGCTTTCCGGGTCGTCGTTGATCTCCAGATCCGAGTCTTCCACTTGGTCGGGAGTCTTCTCGTCGGTCATGAACCGGTCTCCTTCGGGGTCAGTCCTGTTGCTTGAGTGAACGGATCAGGACCTGCATTCCGGCAATGGCCCGATCATAGGGCATTCGGCGCAGACCGAGAACAGCCAACACGCCCCGCCTGCCGTTCATCTCGCATGGAGATGACACCAAGCTGAAGCCCTGCAACTCGTCGATGGGATTTTCTGTTCCGATCCATACGGCGATACCGCCCTCGTTCTCAGGGCTCAATCTTTGAAGAGCTCCCCTGATCGATCGGGGCGACTCCAGGAATCTCACAAGGTTCTTGAGGCGATCGGGATCGGAGAACTCGGGCGCGTCGAGCATGTTGGCCACTCCCATCAATTCGAGATCCCCCTCCTCCACGTCGAGAAAAAGGTCACTGCCGCGCTGAGCCAGTTCGCTGGCGCAACGCTCGGCCGCATCGCCGTTGAGGCTCAGATCGTCGAGAGCGCCGTCGCGAATCTCCCGGACCGTCAGGCCACAGATCCGTTCGGACAGCAGACGCGCGGCGTCGTCGAGGACGGTGGCGGAGAACGGTTCGTCCACGGCGATGGTTCCGGTCCGCACCAATGCGTTGTCCAGAATCAGCACCATGAGGATCCGGCGCCCCTCCTGGGAGTAGAGTTCGAGCCGCAGGGCTCTGACGCCGTCCCACGCAGGGCCCAGGATGATGCCGATGTTGTCCGTCAGACGGCTCAGCAGCGACGCCAGGGACTTGACCATGGCATGGGTCCCGGCTGACCGCCGCAGCTCCTGTTCCACCATGGGCAAAACACCGCTGGGGGGTGGAAGCGAGGCGTCGCCTTCGAGGATCCTGTTGACGAAGGACCGGAATCCCTTATCCGAAGGAACGCGTCCCGCCGAGGTGTGCGGTTTGCCGAGCAACCCCTGATCCTCGAGACGCATCATGTCCGAACGCACCGTCGCCGACGACACGGTGCCGCCGAGCCAGCGCGCCACCAGGGCTGAACTGACCGGCAGACCCGTCTCGCTGTACAACCGCACCACGGCTGCGAGAACCTGGAATTCCCTGTCGTCTCTCTGTATCACGGTCTTCGTTTCGTTGGAATCGAGGCCTCGGAGGCCGAAACCTGACGTCGTCGAGCGGCCACAAGGTAGCCCGTGCGTTCGGGGGGTGTCAACTCACCCCAGATGATTGGCCAGCCACGACTCGATGTCATCGATCCGCAGGCACCCGGCCGCCGTCAGAATCAGGCGATCGTCGGTGACAGTCCAGAGTCCTTCTTCGATGCCCGACGCCAGAGCCGGGAGCAGGTTCTCGAATTCCTCGATCGCCGTGCCTTCCCGGGTTCGGAGTCCCAGAATCAGCCGCTCGAGGCGGCGAGCTGCAGGAGTGAGACGTTCCCATGTCGCGGTAGGCACCAGGCCGGCGCCAACATCCTGACTCCAGCGATCCAGGGATCCATGATTGGCCTCGCGGCGGTTCCCCCACTGCCCATGGGCCCCCGGGCCGAGCCCGAGATAGGGTCGGCGACTCCAGTAGGCCTTGTTATGACGGGATTCCTGCCCGGGCAGCGCGTAGTTGGAAATCTCGTAGAAGCGGTATCCCAGATCCATCAGGTCATCGCGGCCGGCGAGGTACCTGGCGGCGATCGATGCCTCGTCGTCCGGCTGGACCAGCCCCCGGGCTCTGTCGAGAGCCAGACCCGTCTGCTCGTGCCATTCCAGGATGTAGAACGACACGTGCCCCACACCGAGATCGCGGGCTTCGCGGAACTCCGCGGCTAGACGGTCGCTGCGACAACCGGGAGCAAGGATCCAGTCGGCGGAAACACGGGAAAAGGTGCTGCAGGCCAAGGCCAGGGCCCGTCGGATTTCCGTCGGTCCGGCAGCGCGACCGAGCCAGGACAGCACCGCCGGGTCGAGGGACTGGACACCCAAGCTGATCCGATTGACGCCAGCGTCGAGCCACGCTTCGGCTGTGGCTTCGTCCAGGGATTCGGGATTCGCTTCGGCTGTGATCTCGACGTCGGACGTCATCTCCAGTCGCGACATCAGTCCGTCCAGCAGGCGTCGGAACTGCTCGGGTTCCAGGGTCGACGGTGTTCCGCCGCCGATGTACAGGCTCCGAACACGGCGTCCGGTACCAGCCAGTGACGGACAAGCGGCCAGCCGCAGATCCAGTTCCATCAGAATTGTGTCGATGTAGGCGCGCCGCCGTTCGGCGTCGTGATGGTCCGAGCGGGCGAAATGGCAATAGCGGCAGATGCTCGCACAGAAGGGAACGTGAACGTAGACACCCCCGTCCCGATGACTTCGGTCCGGGGGCGTCGGAGGTGCGTGGATCCGGCTCAACGGATCAAGTCGAGCAGACGGCCGAAGCGCGGCAGGGTTCGCTCCCGGTCCCATGACCAGTAGATGAACAGGGCCTTGCCCCGGACCAGCTCCTTGTCCAGCGGTCCCCAGAAACGGCTGTCCGCGCTGTTGTACCGGTTGTCGCCCATCATGAAGATGAACCCGTCGGGCACCACGTACGGCGCATCGACGACCAGGGCATGATCGCGAATCTGCAACAGATGGGGGCGCAGTTCCGACATGGCCAGGGGCGTCGAGCCGCTGACGCTGCCGCGCAGAGCGTCGAGGTGGGGTTCGAGAATCCCGTTGTCGAGACCCACGTCCGCCGTCAACGCGGCCTCGACCGAAGACAGGAACAACTCGGGAGTCATGGAACGGATGCTCAGGGCTTCGGCCAGCCCATAGGAGCGGTTCAGCTGCTGCCCTGCCTTGCGATGATCGTGGTTGGTGTGGGGACGCGTGCGTCCGCTCTGCCCAGCCTTGGCAGTGTCGAGGTCGGGATGGACGAGGTCGTCCTCATACTCGCGACCGTTGACGTACACGAGCCCCTCGCGCATTTCGATCCGGTCGCCGCTGACGCCCACGCAGCGCTTGATGTAGTCCTGGTTCCTGTCGAGCGGATATTCGAACACGATGATGTCGCCCTGGTGGGGGTCGCGAATCGCCGGCAGCTTCAGCACCGGCAAGCCTTCGACCAAGGTCACATTGACGAACGGGATGCGGAGACGGTCGGGAGTCTTGGCTCCATAGAGGAACTTGTTGACGAACAGGAAGTCGCCCACCAGCAGGGTCTGCTCCATCGAGCCTGTCGGAATGCGAAACGCCTGCACCACGAACTGCCGGATCAACAGGGCCGCGATGATAGCCGTTCCGATCGGCTTGATGTTGTCGCGCCACTGACGGCGCCAGAATCCCAGCCGTGCGAGGGCAGGGTCCTTGGCGTCCTGGGACTTGGTACGGGGCTGTGCGGTCGTCTTGGCCATCTCCGTCTACCTTTCCACCTTGAGCACTGCCATGAAAGCCTCCTGGGGGATCTCCACCGATCCCACCTGCTTCATGCGCTTCTTGCCTTCCTTCTGCTTCTCCAGGAGCTTGCGCTTGCGGGAGATGTCGCCTCCGTAACACTTGGCCGTCACGTTCTTGCGGTAGGCCTTCACGTTGGTCCTGGCCACCACCCGTGTCCCGATGGAAGCCTGGATGGCCACCTGGAACATCTGCCGCGGAATCAGCTCCTTGAGCTTGCGGCAGAGTCCGAGACCCCAGTGATAGGCTTCGTCCCTGTGGACGATGCAGGCCAGGGCGTCGACAGGCTCGCCATTGATCATGATGTCCAGCTTGATCAGGTCACCCGGCTTGTGGTCCGTGTACTCGTAGTCGAGGGAAGCATAGCCCTTGGTCACCGACTTGAGTTTGTCGTAGTAGTCCACCACGAGTTCCGAGAGCGGAATGTCGAACTCGATGGTCACGCGTTCGGTGTCGATGTACTCCATCTTACGCTGGGTGCCGCGGCGATCGAGAGTGATCTGGATGATCGGACCGATGTACTCCTTGGGGGTGATCACCGTCGCCCGGACGAAGGGTTCGAGGATTTCGATGATCTGCTGGCTCGGCGGCATGCGCGCCGGGTTCTCCACCAGGATCTCGCCCTCATCCCTGGTTATCACCTTGTACTCCACGTTCGGCAGGGTCGCGATGAGGTTCAGGTCGTATTCGCGTTCCAGCCTTTCCTGGATGATCTCCATGTGGAGCAGCCCCAGGAACCCGCATCGGAAACCGAAACCCAGGGCCGCACTCTTCTCCAACTCCCAGGTCAGCGACGCATCGTTGAGCTGGAGCTTGGAAAGGGCGTCCTTCAGTTCGTCGTACTGGTCGTTGTCCACCGGGTAGAACCCGCTGAAGACCATCGGCTTCGCCACAGCGTATCCGGCCAGGGCCTCCAGGCAGGGGTTGTCGACCAGGGTGATCGTATCGCCCACGCGGATGTCGCGCACGTCCTTGGCGCCGGTGGCAATGTATCCCACCTCGCCGGCGACAAGCTCCTTGCGGGGCAGTCGCTCGAGTCGGAACCACCCGATCTCACCCACCTCGAGGATCTTCTCATGATTGATCAGCTTGATCTTCTGACCCTTGGAGATGGTGCCGTGCATGATCCTGACATAGGCGACAGCTCCCACGTAGGAATCGAAGATCGAATCGAAGATCAGGGCCTGGGTCTTGGCGTTGCGGTCCCCGACCGGAGGCGGCACCAGGGTGACGATGGATTCGAGGAGATCGGCGACACCCTCCCCCGTCTTGGCGCTGACCAGGATGACATCCTCGGGCTCGCAGCCCAGCAGATCCACGATCTGCTCTGTCACTTCCTCGGTCCGGGCCGCCGGCAGATCGATCTTATTGATGACAGGCAGGATCGCCAGGTCGTGTTCGAGAGCCAGGTACAGGTTGTTGATCGTCTGGGCCTGGATGCCTTGGACCGCGTCGACCACCAGGATCGCCCCCTCGCAGGCTGCCAGGCTGCGCGATACCTCGTAGTGGAAATCCACATGGCCCGGCGTGTCGATCAGGTTGAGGACATAGGTCCCTCCGTCCCTGGACTGGTAGTCCATGCGGATGGGATGGCTCTTGATCGTGATGCCCCGCTCCCGTTCCAGTTCCATGGTGTCGAGGATCTGGGCCGACATCTGGCGGCCGGTGATTGTTCCGGTCAGCTCGAGCAGGCGGTCGGCCAGGGTCGACTTGCCGTGGTCGATATGCGCGATGATGCAGAAGTTGCGATACTGATCCATGTTATTCCAGTGTGCTCTCCGCTTAAAAGCCCAGACTCAGACGCAGGACAGGAAGGCCGCCCGAAGGCGGCGGCGGCAATTCGATGGGCAGTGGAATATCGCCCGGGTCCCATGCTTCGGGCACGGGCGCCTTGTCGTGATCGAATCCATCAAGATGAGCTCCGACATAGGCGTCGAGGGCAATGATAAACAACGCACCGCCGGCCCACCATGCGTTATCTCGTTTCATCTCCCAGTATTCGTGGACGATGTCGGCTCCGACCATCCGTTCGGCGCCTGTCAGGTGCTCCACTCGGTCGCGCCAGCGCAGAGCCTTGCGGTCGGCCATCATCAGGCGAGCCAGGAACCATCCCTCGAAACCGAAAGCCAGGGCGGCCCTCCAGGAATTATCGGTGGCCAGCTGGCCCCAGCCTGGAAAAACCGCCGAGACGAAAACGGCGGCCGTCGGGCTGACCTTGCCGATCTCCGGCGCTGAGAGCACGATCGCCGACTGACGACTCTCGCCCTCGTTGACAGGGGATGTTTCGAGGGTGGCCCCATGAACCGATGTCCCCCACCCCGTCAGAAGGATCAGGATCCAGTATTTCAAGCTCATTCCCCGCCTCTCGGCTTCGGCACCATGACTCTCAGGGCACCCGGGCGCAATCGATATCCATGGCTTCCGGCCGGGAGACGATCAGCCTCGCCGTCCCAGTGCACGGCGATCGGTTCATCACACTCGACTTCCGCGGCAGAGGCCCGGACATATTCCACGTGGGGACTGCCGAGGTGGTCGCCCTTGATCCCCTTGGGCAGGGTGCGCAGAAGGGTCGTCACCGGCATGGTCCGCACCAGGCAGAAGTCCAGCAGGCCATCGCCGGGGTCGGCCAGCGGAGTCAAACGGAACCCCCCGCCGCACTGGCTTCCGTTGCCCACCTCGGCCAGGGTCCACTCCCCCTCCAGGGTGGAGGGAGCTCCCGCGGAGGTGTCGAAACGCCAACGCGCGTGTGGGCCACGATAACGCCCGAGCAGGGGAACCGTCGCCAGGGGGTACCGGAAGCGGCCCCAGAACCGAGGGACATCCGCAGCCCGCAAGGAGACTTCGCCGTTCATGAACAGTCCGCAGGAGTTCACGAACGGCCGACCGGCGAACTCGCCGAGGTCGAACCGTCGCTCCTGTCCGTGGGCAATCACTTCCAGGCCACACCGGACTGAACGGATGCCGATCCCCTCGGCGAAATCATTGCCGCTGCCGGTCGGAAGGACCGCCATGGCCGCAGCGCCGTCCGCCAGCGCCGTCGCCACTTCGCTCACGGTGCCGTCCCCGCCCGCCGCGATGATCAGCGGATGACGCCGGGCGGCCTCGGTCACCCAGGCCGCCGCATGACCCGATCTCTCGGACACCGCGATCTCGGGATCCCATCCCAACCGACGTATCACAGCCCCAAGTTCGTCGACCGAGAGTCGACCTCGGGAGGTGCCCGAAATGGGATTTATGATGACGGCACAGGTACGCATGGTCCTCCGGGCCTGGTGTACGCCGCGACCTGGGGGCAGGTTCCCCGGCCGGTCGGCATGCGCGCGGGGACGCGACTGTAGCCGCGTCCCCTTCGCGATCGGTTGGCGGGAATGTGTGGGAATCGAACCCACCTCGGACGGTTGACGCGCCCGACACAAGGATTTGAAGTCCTGGGAGACCACCAGGCCCCATCCACTCCCGCTTTGTCTCCATCGTAAGACATGACGCTCCGACAGGCCAAGAAATTCACTGCTTCGAAGCGATCATCTCGATCTCGATGCGGCCGTCGACCGGCAGACGCGCCACCTCCACAGCCGAACGAGCCGGTGGATCGGTGTGGAAAAATCCTTTGTAGACCTCGTTCACAGCCGCGAAATCGTTCATGTCGGCCAGGAAGATCGTCACCTTGACGACATCGGCGAGGGTCATCCCGCCGGCTTCGACGACGGCGCTGGCGTTGGTCAGGGCCTGTCGGGCCTGCTCGCTCACGTCTCCCGACACGAACTTGCCGGTGGACGGGTCGAGTCCCAACTGCCCGGCGGTGAACAGGAGCGGGCCGGCCAAAATCCCCTGGCTGTAGGGACCGAGGGCCGCTGGAGCGGCATCGGTCGCTATCATCGATCGACTCATGAAGCCTCCACTGTCTGAGTTGAGTGGGAGCGGCTCCGAAGAAGGCCGCCCCCTGCAGAACATGGGACGGCCTCGGTCGATTCGTCAACTGTCAGGTGTCGCTGTCATCGATCCTACTCCACGGTCACCGACTTGGCGAGGTTGCGTGGCTGATCCACATTCTCCCCCCTGAGCACGGCGATGTGATAGGCCAGCAGCTGCAAGGGGACGACCGCCAACAGGGGCGTGAGCAGATCCACTGTGGCGGGAATGCGGATCACATGATCGCTCATCTCTGCGATCTCCACTTCATCCTCGGTGACGATGCTGATGACCTTGCCGTTGCGCGCCTTCACTTCCTGAACGTTCCCCTTGATCTTTTGGTAGCTGCCGTCGCGCGTGCAGATCACGACCACCGGCATGTCCGGATCGATCAAGGCGATCGGACCATGCTTCATCTCGGCCGCGGGATAACCCTCGGCATGGATGTAGCTGATCTCCTTCAGTTTCAAGGCACCCTCGAGGGCGATCGGGAAGTTGTAGCCACGGCCGAGATAGAGGAAGTTCGAGTGGTCCTTGTAGATCTTGGCAATCTCGAGAATCTTGTCCGACTGATTCAGGATGATGTCGATCTTCTCGGACAGACGCTCCAGTTCGCTGATGATACGCATGCCCCGGTCGCTGGACATGTTGTTCCGGCGAGCGAGCATGATCGTCAGCAGGACCAGGATCGTGACCTGGCTGGTGAAGGCCTTGGTGGAGGCGACACCGATCTCTGGGCCTGCGTGGATATAGATGCCTCCGTCGGTCTCCCTGGCGATGGTCGAACCCACGACATTGGTCAATCCAAGGACCTTGGCGCCTCGACGCCGCGCCTCGCGCATCGCTTCGAGCGTGTCGATCGTCTCACCGCTCTGGCTGATGGTCAGGCACAGGGTTCCGGGTTCGATCACCGGACTGCGGTAGCGAAACTCCGAAGCGTACTCCACCTCGACCGGGATACGCGCATATTCCTCGATCATGTACTCGCCCAGCAGACCAGCGTGCCAGCTGGTGCCGCAGCCCAGGATGATGATCCGGCGCACGTTGCGCAGCTCCCAATCGGTCAGGCGCAGGCCGGCAAGTTTCACATCGCCGGTTTCGGGGAGGATTCGTCCGCGGTAGGCGTTGCGGATGGTCTCTGGCTGCTCGTAGATCTCCTTGAGCATGAAGTGCTCGAACCCTCCCTTCTGGATGGCTTCGAGATCCCAGCTGATCTCCTTGATTTCCTTTTCGACCATCTGGTTGTCGATCGTCGTGATCCGCACATCGTCGGGAGTGATGGTGACCATCTCGCCGTCGTCGAGGTAGATGACCTGGCGCGTTTCGCCCAGGATGGCCGCGACGTCGCTGGCCAGGTAGTTTGTCCCCTTCCCCACACCCACGACCAGCGGCGAACCCTTGCGGGCGCCGACGATGGTGTCGGGTTCCAGTCTGTGGACCACGGCGATGCCGTAGGTCCCCTCGACCAGTGTCAGAACCTTGCGGACGGCCGCCTCGAGGCTCCCGTTGTAGTGGGCCCCGATGAGGTGGGCAAGGACTTCCGAATCCGTATCGGAAACGAAGACGTTTCCGCGCTCCTCGAGCCGGGTCTTGAGAATCTTGAAATTCTCGATGATGCCGTTGTGCACTACGGCGATGTCACCGGAGTGATCGCAGTGGGGATGCGAATTGATGCGGTTCGGGGGGCCGTGCGTCGCCCAACGCGTGTGGGCGATGCCGCAGGTTCCCTCGGCTCCCGTTTTCCGGAGTTCCTGTTCGAGAACCTGGATCTTGCCCTCGCGCTTCACGACCGAGAGGCCATCGTTCACCACGGCGATGCCCGCACTGTCGTAGCCTCGATATTCCAGTCGCTTGAGCCCCTCGATCAGGGTCGCGGCGACCTGCTTGTCTCCAGTAATGCCAACGATGCCGCACATACGATGTCTCCTCGAAGATTCGGTCAGCCCAGAAGCTGAGTTCGTGTCCGTTCGACCAGAGCGCGGGCTTCGGCCTCAGAAGGCGCTTCAGCTATGATTCGGACGATCGGCTCGGTGTTCGAAGGACGCACGTGAACCCAGCCGGCTTCGCCGCACCAGCGCACGCCATCCCGATCATCGATCTCTCCGGTGCCCAGTCCCGTGAGAAGCTCCCGCACTTTTTCGGCATCGAAGGGTGAATCTTGAGGAATCTTGTCCTTCACCATCGCCACCGTCGGGTAACCCGCCACGATCTGCTTCAGGGTCGTCTTCTGCTCGGCCAGCATCTGGAGCACCATGGCGATGCCCACCAAGGCGTCTCGACCGGCATGCAGGGCCGGATAGATGACCCCACCGTTGCCCTCGCCGCCGATGACGGCTTTTTCCGCCAGCATGGTCGCCACGACATTGGCCTCGCCGACAGGCGTCCGATGCACACGGGAGCCATGACGCCCCGCCACTTCATCGATCAGGCCGGTGGTCGAAAGATTGACCGCCACATCGCCGGGTTCCTTGCCCAGCAGGAAGTCAATGCACACCGCCAGGGTGAGTTCCTCGCTCAGCAGCGTCCCTTCGTGGTCGACCAGCACGAGCCGGTCCACATCGGGATCGACGGCGAACCCGATGTCCACGCCGTCAACAGCGACGGCTTCGCCCAGTTCCCCGAGGTGCGCCGGCGTCGGCTCGGGCGGATGGGGAAACAGACCCGTGCAACCACAGTAAAGAGGTATGCACCGAACCCCCAGTCGCTCGAGCAGAGCGGGAACGATCCTCCCCCCCGCGCCCTCGACAGCGTCGACAGCGGCGGTCAGACACGCCTTCCTGATCAGGTCAGGATCGAGCCAGGGCAGGGCCAGCAGGTGATCGAGGTGAAGATCATCGGCGCCGTCGTCGGTGGTGACCGAGCCGAGACAATCCCACGGAACATGTCCGCCGCCGGCGGCGTGCAGGATGCTCAGTTCCACGGTCTGCTTCGCGTTGAGAAAGAGGCCGTTGCCCTCAAGGAGCTTGAGGGCGTTCCACTGCTGGGGATTGTGGCTCGCGGTCAGGATGATCCCTCCGACCGCATCGGATTCCTGGACCGCCATTTCTGTCGTCGGAGTCGAGGCCAGGCCGATATCCACGACCCGGTGGCCCGTCGACATCAAGGCCGCCTTGACGGCGTGCAAAAGCATGGGGCCGGACGGGCGGCTGTCGCGGCCCACGACCACGGGTCCCGGCGGCAACCATGTGCCGAAGGCCGTGGCCCAGCGGGTGACCGAGACGGCGTCGAGGCCGTCACCGATGACGCCCCGAATCCCTGAGACACTGATTTTCAAGGACATGGCCGGTTCCTTCCGATCCCGAAATCCTAGGGTCGACACGAGGCCCACGGCAGGGCGTGGCAGGTCATGAGTCAAGAGGTTGGCGGAAGTCGGGAGAAAAAGTGGAGCCGATGTGGGGACTCGAACCCCAGACCTGCTCATTACGAGTGAGCTGCTCTACCAGCTGAGCTACATCGGCCCGACGATTTGGAGGGAGGTGGTGCCTGGGGGCGGATTTGAACCACCGACACCCGCATTTTCAGTGCGGTGCTCTACCAACTGAGCTACCCAGGCTCACACCCGTATCACCCGAAAGCGATCCGGGAATTAAGCACTCCCATCCCCAGCCTGTCAAGCCGGGGCCCCGTTTTTCCACTGCCGGATCATACACATGTTGCTGACCCATGGCCAGCCTTCCCTCAAATCGTCCGGTCCCGCTCGGCATAGCCTCGGGGATGCCCCTGATGCCAGGTCCAGGCATCCGAAATGATCGTCTGCAAGTCGCTGTTTTGAGCTCGCCAACCGAGTTCGCGAGAGGCCAGTTCGCTCGAGGCGACCAGACGGGCCGGATCTCCCCCACGACGCGGTGCGATCTCCGGATCAAGCGGCCGTCCCGAGACACGCGCTACTTCGTCCACGACCTGCCGCACCGACAATCCCGACTCGGTCCCCAGGTTCATGGCGATGAAGCCGCGATGCTCGGCCCATTCGAGAGCCAGGACGTGGGCTTCGGCCAGGTCGCAGACATGGATGTAGTCCCGGATGCAGGTCCCATCCGGGGTGGCGTAGTCGTTTCCGAAAATCCGGAATTCGACCGTGGGATCGAGAACCGAGCGCAACAGCCGAGGGATCAGGTGGGTCTCGGGGTCATGGTCCTCGCCGAGGTCGCCGTCCGTGCCGCAGGCGTTGAAGTATCGCAGGGCCACCGCCGCCATCCCTGACTGCTCGGAGGCTGCGGCGAGGGCCCGCTCCATGGCCAGTTTCGTTTCACCGTAGGGATTGAGTGGAGACAACAAGGCGTCCTCGGTGATCGGCACCTGATCCGGTTCTCCGTAGACTGCAGCCGAGGACGAAAAAATGAAGCGGCCGACACTCGCTTCGGTCACCGCCTTGAGCAGGCCGATGCTGCCGCCGACATTGTTCCGCCAGTATTTCAGGGGATCGCTGACCGACTCCCCCACCAGGCTGAAGGCCGCGAAGTGGACTACAGCATCGAAAGGTCGTGCAAACACCCGCGCCAGAAAGTTCTGGTCCAGCAGGGTCCCCTCATGGACCGGAACTCCGGGTGCCAGAGCAGCACGATGGCCTGTACTGAAATCGTCGAGGACCTCAACTTCGTGCCCACCGCGCAGCAGGCGGTGCGTCGTCACGCTTCCGATGTACCCGGCTCCGCCGGTGACCAGGATCTTCACGCCGACTCCCTTTTCCGGTCGTAGTAACGACGGAGGTACTGACCTGTGAGCGAGGCGTCGACCGCGGCCACGTCCTCGGGGGTACCCGAAGCCACGATGCGACCTCCACTGTCGCCTCCACCGGGCCCCAGGTCGAGGATCCAGTCGGCCTGGGCGATGAGTTCGAGGTTGTGCTCGATGACCACGACACTGTGACCGGCATCCACCAATTCGTTGAGCACGACCACGAGTTGGGCCACGTCGTGAACATGGAGTCCTGTCGTGGGTTCGTCGAGCAGGTAGAGATTGCGCTTGCCGCCCGGTGAGGTCAACTCACGTGCGATCTTGAGCCGCTGGCTCTCGCCGCCCGAGAGGGTCGTAGCGGACTGACCCAGGGTCAAGTATCCCAGCCCCACCTTGCGCAGGGTCCAGAGGCGATCCCGGATGGCATTGGCGTCGCGGAAGAACGCGAGAGCCTGCTCGACCGTCATGGTCAGCACGTCAGCGATCGTGCGGCCACGCCAGCGGACCTCCAGCGTCGCCGGGTTGAAGCGAGTGGATGAGCACACGTCGCAGGGAACGCTGATATCGGCCATGAAATGCATCTCGACGAGGTGCTCGCCAAGTCCCTGACACTCGGGGCAGCGACCGCCTGCCGTGTTGAAGCTGAAACGCCCGGGGTCGTAACCGCGAGCCTTGGCTTCGGGGGTGGCGGCGAAAAGATCGCGGATGGGACCGAGGACACCGAGGTACGTGGCCGGGTTGGATCGGCTCGACTTGCCGATCGCCGCCTGGTCGACACGCACGACCTTGTCGATCCAGCTCGCACCCTGGAAGCCGGTGAAGGGTCTCCCCCGTTCGGGACCGCCGGGCTCCTTGCCGGTCAGGCCATCGAACAGGCAGTCATTCATCAACGTGCTCTTGCCCGATCCCGACACGCCGGTCATGCAGACGAAACGCTCGAGGGGAAGGCTCACGTCGATCTGACGCAGGTTGTGGCGGCGAGCGGCCTTGACCGTCAGGACATGGTCGGGTTCGGTGTCGCGACGACGTCGCTCGGGGAGACATCTGCGACCATTGAGGTAGTCGGCGGTCAGGGTCTGCGCCTCGTTCATCAAGCGGTCAACGGACCCCACGAAGACCAGTTCGCCGCCCTCGGTCCCGGCCCCGGGTCCGAGTTCGATCATGCAGTCAGCTTCGCGCAGGACATCGGTATCGTGCTCCACCACCACGACCGTATTGCCCAGATCGACCAGCTCGCGCAGCGTGGTGACCAGGCGTCCCACGTCGACCGGATGCAAGCCTGTCGTGGGTTCGTCCAGGACGTAGAGCGTGTCGACCAGACGGCTGCCCAGAGCGTTGGCCAGATGAATGCGCTGGGCTTCCCCGCCGGAAAGGGTCCGGGTCAGTCGGTCGAGTGTCAGGTAGCCGAGACCCACCTTGTTCAGGAACTCCAGGCGATGCACGACGTCCTCCTGCACGTCGCCTGCCGCCATCCGGTCGGTCTGGGACAACCGCAGGGCCGACACGCGGCGATGAGCCTCGGTGATGGACAACCCTCCGATCTGCCCCAGATCGAGCCCGCCCACCTTCACGGCCAGAGCCTCGGACCTCAGCCGCGAACCGTCGCAGCTTCGGCAGCTTGTGTCCCCCATGTAGCGACGCGTGAAGAAACGATGATGTCCCCTCTTCATCTCGTGACGCATGTCTTCAAGAAAGGGAATCGCTCCCACGTACTTGCCTTGTCTGGATTCCAGCACTTCGCGGCGCTGGGCTTCGGTCAGTTTGCGCCAGGGCTGATCGAGGGGGATGCCGCGGGACTTGGCGAAACGCGCCAGGGATGTCGCGGCCTGGGCGAAGGATTCCGTGCGCCAGGGCTTGATCGCCCCTTCGATCAGGCTGAGTCCGTCGTCGGGAACGATCTTCTCCTCGTCGAACTCGAGGCGATTGCCGAAACCGTTGCAATCCGGGCAGGCGCCGTGGGGTGAATTGAACGAGAAGAGATGGGGCGTGGGCTTTGGGAATGCGCGACCGCAGCCGTTGCAGATCCGTCGGTTGGTGTACAGCCGACGCTCGTCTCCCAGTCGCACGACCGCCCGGCCGTCGGACTGGAGAAAAGCGAGCTCGACCGCCTCGCAGAATCGTGAACGGGACTTCGTTTCGAATCGGATCCGGTCGACCACCACGTCGACGACGTCCCCCGGCGACAACGAAATCCCGACCAGCGGTTCATCCAGGCGGTGTAGATCGCTCCCCACGACGATCCGTTGAAAACCCTGGGCCAGGAGCGGGTCCACCCACTCCCGGAGCAGCCCGGAGTCGTCCACCTCGAGCGGATAAGCCACCAGGACAGCGTCACCGTCCGCCCACTCCAGGCGCGACGCCTTCCAGATCGAGGCCGGCGAATCCGGTTCGACCCGCTCTTCGCAGGCGGGGCAGGTGATCCGGCCGACTCGAGCGAACAGCACCCGCAGGTAATCGTTGATTTCGGTCACTGTGCCGACGGTGCTGCGCCCGCTGCGGGCGGCGTTGCGTTGCTCGATAGCGATCGCGGGACCGATACCGTCGATCGAGTCGACGTCCGGCTTGGGCATGCGCTCGAGAAACTGTCGAGCGTAGGTCGATAAGGATTCGACGTAACTGCGCTGGCCCTGGGCGTAGAGCGTATCGAAGACCAGGGAGGACTTTCCGGATCCCGAAAGGCCGGACACGACCGTCAGCTGATTCCTGGGGATATCCACATTCACGGACTTCAGGTTGTGCTGCCGTGCGCCGCGGATGCGGATGACGTCGTCCATCAAGCTCCTCTATCGCGATCATCAGTGATCGTCGCGGTCCTGCTTCGTGATGATCGTCAGCGACCGAAGATCGTCGCATACTTTCGAATCCGCCACAAGCGGGTTACCATGGGACTCTCCTGTACCCGAGACCCAGCGACCCGGAGGCGATCCATGTCCTTGCCCGAGATGCGGACCCTGCTCGAAACGATCCACACTCTGCGCTCTCCAGACGGATGTCCCTGGGACATCAAGCAGACCCTCCCTGACGCAGCTCGATACCTGATCGACGAAGCCGGCGAGCTGCTGGACGCCGCCCTGGACGGGGACCCGGACCATGTCACCGAGGAGTTGGGCGATCTGCTTTTCATGGTGGCTTTCTGCACACGGATCCACGGCGAGACAGCCGGCGTAGACTTCGCGGACGTTGCCCGCGTCGGCAACGAGAAACTCGTCCGCCGTCACCCCCACGTCTTCGGCGAAAAGAGCGCCGAGAACCAGGTCGAAAGCCAGGTCCACTGGAACGCCATCAAGGCCGCCGAGAAGGAGGCCCGCGGCGTCATCGAGGAACCGACCGTGCTCAAGGACCTGCCGGCCTCCAGTTCGCCGCTGCGCCAGGCCCACGTCTATCAGAAGAACGCTGCCGAGGTCGGCTTCGACTGGCCTGACAACCGGGGCGTCCTCGACAAGATCCGCGAGGAGATCGACGAAGTGATCGAGGCCGAACAGGCGGGTGATCACGAGGCCTTACGTCACGAGGTGGGCGACCTGCTGCTCGCCGTGGTGAATCTGTCCCGGCGCCTCGGCGTGGAGGCCGACGACGCCCTCCGTCTCGCGAACCGGCGCTTCCGGAAGCGGTTCCGTCATGTCGAAAGCCAGTATCCCGACCACGAGACCATGAAACAGGCTTCTCTCGATGAAATGGAGGCCCACTGGCAGGACGCCAAGCGGGCCTCGTCTCCTTAGCCGGCGATCAATCGATCAACTCTCCGACCATGGCTACTCCTGCTCGGGGCAGCCATCGTGATCTTCGACACCGTCGTAGTCCTCAGCCTGGTCGGGACAGGCGTCGAGGGAGTCCGGGATGCCGTCGAGATCGTTGTCGGGATCAGGACATCCGTCCCCGTCACGGTAGCCGTCAAGATCCTCGGGGTCGTCGGGACAGACGTCGTCCTCATCGGCGATGCCGTCGCCGTCACGATCCTCGAATTCCTCGGGACAGCCGTCATCATCCTGGTGACCGTCGAAATCCTCGGCCTCCAGAGGACAGGCGTCATCTCGGTCCAGGAATCCGTCGCCGTCGTTGTCGAGGTCGGGGACGCCGTCTTCATCCTGCCAACCATCGTGATCCTCGGGAACGTTAGGCGCCAGGTCGGCGACGTCGGGAACCCCGTCCTGGTCGTTGTCGGGATCGGGACAGCCGTCGTGGTCTTCGAAACCATCGTAATCCTCAGGGGCGCGAGGACAGGGATCGAGGCGATCCTGGATTCCATCGCCGTCGCTGTCCCGACCTCCGACTGGCAGGTTCCAGCTGAGGCCGACATGGACCATCATGTCGGGCAGGACGGGGCGGTACGTCGTCGCCTGGTCGTCCAGGGACAAGGGGACATCGTAGGCCAGGATCAACGCCGGGCCGGTCTCGCCTCCCCACCGCAGCATGCCGGTCAGGAACGAGGGCTCTTCACCCGGCGCCATCATGTGGTCGGGATAAAGATGCCGGGTCCATTCGACGGCCAAGCCGGCGTCACCACGGCGGAACTCCAGGGCCGCACCCACGATCCAGGGATCGTTGTCGGCACGGTTACCATCAGCGCCGATGGCCGGATAGAGCAACGGCCAGGATTCGAGAGCGCCACCGACCACGCCGCCACGCCCCCCATCGGCGGGATGGATCTGCTTGCCGACCCTCGCATGCACCCGCATTTCCGGCGTCGGGCCTGCTTCCCAGGCTTTCCAGGTCGCGACCATGCCATAGTACGGAGCCGTCTCGGCTTCACTGAAGCCCAGGGTCTGGTCGCCGAACGGCAGAGTCGATCGCACGTCCAGGGCGAGCCCGAGCCACGAAGCCGGTCGCCAGGGGGCCAGGAGCACACCGACGGTCGGGTCGCCCAGGCCGGAAGCGGAGTCGTCGAGCCCGAGGACCGCAGCCCCCGATCGACTGCGCCAGGGCCAGGAACTCCAGAGGCGGACACCGGGCAGCACTCCCCATTCCACGTCCACCCAGGTCGTGCGTTCGGCCACCTTGGCCGTTCTCTGGTCCGGACTCCAGTCGGTCTCGAACAGACTCTGCCCGACCTGGACCAGGAGCAGCCCGTCCGGCGGCGGCAGCGCCGATGCCGTCCGCCACAACAGGACCGAACGCTCGGGATTCCGGATAGGAGCCGCGGTCGCCGACAACGCAAAACACAGAACCACGAGAACCAGGAGCCTAGACTTCATCGACGCCTTCCTCGGCGGCGGGCTGGTCATCCGGTGTCTCCGACTTTCCGGGCGCCTCCTCCTTGGCCGATTCGTCGGCGAAGTTGAGCTGGAGGTCCATGACGGCCCTCTTGAGATGCTGCGAGATTTCCGGAGGAAGATGACCGGCCGTCTTGACCTTGAGGGCCTCGAGCAAGTCGATGGACATGCGAGCCGCATCGAGGTTGCGGTCCAGTTCGCCGCTGGAGGGATCGGTGATCTTGCCTAGCTGGACCATCGCCGAAGTCTGCAAATTCAGCACCAAGCCCATCAGCACCTGGTCGTGACGGTCAAAGCTCGGAGTCTCCTGGGTCATGGCTCGTCTCCTTTAGTCTGGTGTCAGATCGCGACCGGGCCACGCCAGGACCGGTCGAATTCGTCTTCGATGCTGCCGACCAGGATCTCGAGAAGATCCTCGAGCGTGACCAGGCCGACCCACCGCCCCTGCTCGTCGGCCACCATGGCCACCTGCTGCCGCTGCCAACGCATTTCCTCAAACAAGGCCCACGGCGAAAGATCCCGTTGAACCCACGGACACGTCCGCAGCATCGAGGGCGGAATACCTTCCCACGGTTTGTCCTGGTCGATCAACAGGAGATCCCGAGCCAGAAGCCAGCCGATCGGTCGGCCCGGATCCTCGTCGTGGACAGGGAGACGGCTGAATCCCGAAATCGCCGAGGTCGCTCGACAGTCCTCCAGACTCGTGTCTCGCGACAGGGAAATGATGCGCGAAACCGGTGTCATGAGCGAACCAAGAGTCAGCTCCTCGAGCTGCAGGCAGCGGCTAAGCAGCTCGTCGAACAGTCGGTCGCCTCCCCCGGAACGGTTCTCGGACCTCAGCAACGCCTCCATGGCGGCCCGGGATGTGCTGCGATCCTCGGCCGAGGCCGTCAAAGGCAAAAAAACCGCGATCACACGCGAGTAGAGAAGCAGAACCCAGCGAACCGGAGCCAACAGCACCATGAACCAGCGCAACGGACGCACCGAGATCAAGGTCAGGGTCTCGGGATACTCACGATAGAGGACTTTGGGAATCAGCTCACCGAACAGGATGACCAGCACGGACATCACGAGCGCCGAAATCAGATCGCCCTCGGGTCCGTACCTCAGGGTTAGGGCGGCGGTCATCACGGAACTGGCCAGAACGTTGAACAGGTTCGTGCCGATCAGGCAGGTGAAGATAGGATCTTCGATCCTTGTCAGAAGCCGTCTCAATTCGGCGGTGTCGGCGTCCTTCCTGGATCGCAGCCGGATTCGGCTCACGCTCATGAGGCCTGTTTCGGTTCCCGAGAAGAAGCCCGAAGCCACCAGGAAGACGGCCGTTGCCAGGATGATGACGTCCCAGGAGGCCCAGGCGCTCATGAGACCCCCTCCCGGTCCACGAGGATCTTGGAGACATCCTGGATCCGAACCCGTGCGACACGGTGTCCGTCCATGGCCAGAACAGTGAACCGGAATCCATCGGCCGTCATGCGGTCGCCTCGCTGCGGAATCCTGCCCAGGGTCGACAGGACATACCCTCCGAGCGTGACCGCGTACAGGGTCGGCTCGAGCCGGCCTCCGATCACTTCGTTGAGACGGCGTATGTCGACCAGCCCCTCGACCACCCAGTTTCCGTCGGCCACAGGCATGAGGTCGGCGTCCGACCGGTCGCTTTCGTCGGACCAGGGTCCGGTCAGGGCCTCGAGGCAATCCTCCAGGGTCACCAGCCCCACGAAGTCGCCATGCTCGTCCACGACGAAGGCCATGTGGGAGGTCCCCACTTTCATCTCGCGCAACAGGCGAGCGACCGACTTGGTCTCCGGCACGAAGACCGGCTCACGGCGCAGCGCCTCGTCCTGGATCGAATCATCAAGGAGATCCTTCAGATGCAGGACCCCGATGGGTCGGGGATCATCGTCACCCATGACGGGATACCGGTTCAATCCGCACGATCGGGCCAGTTCGATGATTCCCCGGCGGTCCAGGTTCGGCGCCACCGCTACGACCGCCGGACGTGGCGTCATGATCTCGCGCACCTCGAGGGTATCCATCACGACCAGGCGGGCCAGGAAGCGACCTTCGGTTTCGGTCAGGAGCGCCCTGTCGACCGCCAAGAGTGCCGCGTCGGCCAGTTCGTCGGACGTCAGGGATCGGCTTCCCGGTCGATCCGCCGGCAGCCTGCTCAGCATAGCCTCGGTGGAGCGGGACACGACGATCAGCAATGGGCGCGTCAAGGCCAGCCAGAAGCCCAGGGGGATCCTCATCAGCAGGGCAAAAGACAAAGGAGACCTCAAGGCCAGCATCTTGGGTGTGATCTCGCCGATCATCAGCAGCGAAATGGTCATCACCGGCACCGCCAACATGACCCCCCCTGTCCCCAGCCGATCGACGGCCAGAGACGTCGCCACGACAGTCGCCACGATGTTGACGGTCAGGTTGCCGATCAGCAGGGCGGCCAACAGGCGCGGCGTGTCGCCGAGATGGGACGCCACCCGCGATCCCCCGCGACGATCCGCCAGGGAAGCCCGGTCGGTTTCGCTCAACGAGAAGTACGCCGTCTCGGTGCCCGAGAAGACTGCCGAGAGGCCCAACAGAACGGCCAGTATGAGGAATTCCAAGTCGTGCATCCTTCGATTTGGTTTCTCTGCGAGCATAGCCCCTGTCTTGACACCCTGCAAGCACCTCACTACGGTGGGGCCGACTCAGCTCGGCCATTCGGTCGACGCTAACGAAACCGATCAGGCCAGGACAGCGGAAGGACAACCGTGAGCGGCACACTCGTCATCCGTTTCGGCGCCCTGGGAGATCTCTGCATCGCGTCATGGTTTCTCGCCGGTCTCGCCGACTCCCAGTCCGAATCGTCCCTGACCCTGGTCACCAAACCTGCGTTCGCTGACCTGGCCCGCGAAATCCCCGGCGTCAGCGACGTGATCGCCCTGCCGGGAACCGGGGCGTCGGGTCTGATCCGGCTCGCAGCCGAGATCCGACAAGCCTCTCCCGATATCTGGCTCGACGCCCACGGCGTGCTGCGCAGCCGCCTCCTTGGCCTGCTTTGTCGTCGTCGAGCCACCGCCCGGTTGCACAAGGACACGATCGACCGGTTGCGACTGATTCGCCGGGGGGCTCCGACAGGGAACACCGCCCCGAAGCCTGGCCTCGCCCTGCTGGACCGCCTCGACGCCATGGTGACCGGGCAACCGGGCCGCAGCAGATTGATCGGGGAACCGCGGCCGCCCCTGGCCCATCTGCGCCGATCATCTCCACCGACGCGTCGCATCGCCCTGGCTCCGGGCGCTCGCTGGCCGACCAAGCGCTGGCCCCTGCATCATCTGGTCGCCTTCACAACGGACTGGCTTGAATCCCACGACGGCGAATTCGTCATCCTGCTCGGCCCCGACGAACAGGACTGGCTCGATCAGCCGGCCGCAAGGGCTCTGGCCGGGCGGGACCGTGTGCAGGTGATCACCGGCGCTACCCTGGTCGAGACGGCCCAGGAACTGGCCCAGTGCCGCGCCACGGTGACCAACGACAGCGGCCTGCTCCATCTGTCTGAAGCGGTGGGGACACCGGTGGTCGCCATGTTCGGACCCACTGTCCGGGCTTTCGGCTACGCTCCCCTGCTGCCGCACAGCCGTTTGCTCGAAGTCGAACTCGAGTGTCGCCCCTGCTCCCGGACCGGCTCACGTCCCTGTCATCGCGGCGACCTGGCTTGCCTCGAAAGCATTGCGCCGTCTGCCGGGATCGACGCCCTGGCCGCCATCCTCCACCCGGACCAGCAGGACAGGCGATGAGTTCCATCGCCTCGACACTCTATCGCCGTCTCTCGCCCGTTCTCGCGGCCATCGCTCCGTTGGCGGCTCGATCATCGGCCAAGTGGCGTCGCAGCTGCGACGGACGCCGCGGCTTGATGAAACGCATCCTCGACTCTTCGGAACGGTATGTCGGCGGGGTCTGGTTCCACGCCAGCAGTGTCGGGGAATACGAGCAGGCTCGACCCGTGATCACCGGCCTTAGGGATCAGGGCGTCGGTCCGATCATGGTCACCCATTTCTCGTCGTCGGGTGTGGAATTCGCTCGTCTTCATCCGAGCGGAGATCTGCATGATTATCTCCCCCTCGATACTCCTGCTGCCATGGGGACCCTTGTCCGTGCCTGGCGTCCCCGCTGTCTCGTCTTCGCCAAGTACGACAGTTGGCCGAACCAGGTCGAAGCCGCCGCGGCGGCGGGAGTCCCGATCGTGATGATTTCAGGGGCCTTGCCAGCGGGTTCGGGGCGGCTGCACCGTCTGGCCCGCCCCTTGTTCCAGGACATGTACAACCGCTTCACCTGCATTGGAACAGGCTCCGAGGCCGACAGACGGCGCTTCGTCGACCACCTCGGAGTTACTTGCCCGGTCCGTGTGACCGGTGACACCAGGGCGGAGCAAGTGATCCGCCGATTCGAGCAGTCCCGGGAAGGAGACGTAGCCTCCGACTTGCGTCGATGGGGCGGTCGACGTCTCGTGCTCGGCAGCACCTGGCCCGAGGACGAGCGCATCTGGTGGAACATCCTGCCGGAGATCCTGAAGACTTTTCCCGATCTCAAGGTGATCATCGTGCCTCATGAGCCGACCACCGAGCGCGTCAGTTCCCTGATGGGGACGATCGAACGTCTTGGTCTGCCTTGCTCCATCCTTTCAGCATTCGAGAGCGCCGTCGAATCGACCCAGTGCATGATCGTGGACAGGGTGGGAGTGCTGGCTGAGATCTACGGAGTTGCCGATGTCGCATTTGTCGGTGGTGGATTCACAACCGGCGTCCACAGCACCCTCGAGCCCGCCGTCGCCGGCTTGCCCGTGATGTTCGGGCCGCGCATCGACAATGCCGAAGAAGCCATGGCGATGGTCCGGGATGGTGGCGGTCGCATCGTTCGTTCCGGTCAGGACGTCCTGGACATCCTTCCAGCCTGGCTGCACGACGACGACGCCAGGCGGCGAGCAGGAGCCGCAACCCGTCGTCAAGTCGACGATCGGATCGGCGCCACCGAACGGTCGGTCGCCATGATTCTCGAGATGATGGATCAGCAGCGGTAGGAAACAGGATCCTCGACACCGGCCAGATCGAAGCCGCGCAGACGCTGAAGGCAGCTCTCGCACTCGCCACAAGCTTCGTTCTCTTCCACGTAACACGACCAGGTCAAGGACAGGGGGGCGCCGAGCTCCAGGCCTCGACGGACGATGTCGGCCTTGTTCGAGGTCAGCAGGGGCGTACGGATTTCCAGCCGGGTTTCCGGTCTGGTCCCTGTCGCCACAACGGCGGCGAAGGCAGCATAGAATTCGGCCGTGCAGTCGGGATAGCCGCTGCCGTCCTCCTCGACCGCTCCGATGAACAGGGCACGGGCGCCGATCACCTCGCCCCAGGAGACGGCGATGGCCAGGATGTTGGCGTTGCGGAAGGGGACGTAGGTCGAGGGCACGCCTTCGTTGCCCGGCAGTCCGGTCTCCACCGGCCTGGCGGCGTCGGTCAGGCTCGATCCCCCGATGTCGTGCAGATAGGAGATGTCGACGACGAGCCGATCCTGGATCCCGAAGTGGTCGGCCAGGGCGGTGAAAGCCGCGAGCTCGCTTCGCTCGGTCCGTTGACCGTAGTTCAGATGCAGCACCGCGACATCGAATTCCAGGACGGCCTCGGCAAGACAGACGCAGGAATCGAGGCCTCCGCTGACCAGCACGATGGCGCGCTCACGGGAACCGTTGGCGTCCATGATCAGACCCCCTGGTCCTGCTCGGGCCACAGGACCCTGTGGAGTTGCACCTGAAGGCGAACGTCCAGGGCGTCGGCGACGATCCAGTCGGCCAGATCGGCGGGTGCGAGCCTGCCGTGCACCGGAGAAAAGGATTTCGGGACAGCTGCCGGCAAACGTGAATCGTCGAGCAGACTTCGGGACCATACGTAGTCAGCTAGATCCGAGCACACGAACTTGATTTCGTCGCGCGGTCCCAGAGTCGCGATGCCGGCCCAATCGATCTGATCCTCGCTGATGCCGCTGCCCGGGGTCTTCACGTCGACGATGCGGCGCGCACCTTTCGGCAGATCATCGAGAGCACCACCGCCAAGGGTTCCACTCACTTCGATATCCACCTCCCGGCCGTCCGCGATCAGAGCGGCGATCAGTCCGGAGCAATCGTCCTGGAGTGTGGGCTCGCCCCCGGTCACCAGGACAAGCCGGGAACCCAGCTCCCGCACACGCGCTACGACAGCCTCGATGGCCATCGGAGATCCGTCGTGGAATGCATGGGCGCTGTCGCAATACGTGCAGCGTCGATGGCATCCGCTCAGACGAATGATCGTGCAGAGACGTCCCGAGTCCGACGACTCGCCCAGAATCGTACGATACGTTTCACTGACACTCAGCATGGAGCCTCGCCCGTTGATTTTTCAAGCCTGCCTGTCGGCTTCGAGTCCTTGGCATTTTCGGCTTTCGTGCTACCATGTTTCCCGACAAACTCACCGACCAACCCTTGGAGTTCGATTGCGTAACATAACGCCGCAGCGCCATGCTCACAAATTCACGTTCGCCGCCGTGTGTCTGATCGGGATCGCTATCGCCCTCGGCGGCTGCTCCAGCGATGAGCCGTCTCTCGACGAAGCCACGCCGGCTCCGGTCGCGACGATCGACGTCGTTCCCGGCGTCACCATTCAGATGCGCACAGCCGCTCTCGACAGCTGGACCTCCATCGCCCGCCGTCTCCGTTCCGGCGAGGTTGTTCGCGACCCCGACTACCAGCGACTGTTCGACCTCCCCGCCTACCAATCCATCTACGGCAACGACACCACCACGAGGCTGAATCCGATCATTCTGAGAACCCAACTCGAGTACGCTTTTGCCCAGGAAGGTCGAAAGACTTCGCACCCCCCCAAGCTTCGGGAGTTCCGGGCCAACTACGCTTACATCGCCAAGTATCTGGACGAGGCGGAAGCCTTGGCCGACACGCTGGTCAACCGCGCCATCGTCGAGCAGGCCCTGGCCGCTGCCTGGCCCTTCATCGACGAACATCGCCGCCCCGAGAATCTCGAGGTCCTTCTCTTCGCAGCGTTGCCGTCGATCACCTGGTATCCCCCCGACATGATCATTCTCGACGTCGGGCTGGCTCTGGCGGCCGGCCCGGACCAGCTTGCCGACATCCTGGCGGCCGTCCTGATCCGCAGCCTGGCGCCGCCGGCCATGGTCGAGCCCCACGAAGCCTCGAACGGCCGCGAAGCCCTTCAGGCCACGTTCCATAAGTTGCACCAGGCCAGCATCATCGGTTGGCTCGAGGATTATCCGAACCTCCAGCTCGATCAAGGTCACGAGACCTACCAGCGACCGGATCCGACCCGTCAACGCGTCCTGATCACCTCGGCCGCGACCCTCGAACACTTCCTGATCATGCTCGAGACCCTGGTCGATCCTGACTCCGACACCATCGACAAGGTCGGCGGCTCCCTCGACGACCTCCTGCGCATCGGACGCAGTTACGAGCCCATCGGCTACGCCATGAGCACCCTGATCATCGAGCACCAGGGCCGCGACGCCTGGATCGAAGCTGTGGTCGGCGGGCCGGTGACCTGGCTGCAGGCCTACCAGAACGCCGCGATCAGCGGGGTCGCCCAAGGGGAGCTGGCCTCCATGCCGGCCTTCGACGACTTGACGTTCGCACGCCTGCTGGCGCTCCTCGAACTTGCGAAGACGAGGTAAGACCATGAACAGATTCGATCCCCACTCCTGGTGCGACGGCGACCAACCGGTCCAACGTCACCTCGACCTCGACCTGACGGTCGACTTTGCCGGCAAGGCCCTGCGAGGTCGTGTTGAGCTCCATTTTACCTCTGCTTCCGGCGGGGCTCTCGACCTCGACGGCCGTGGTCTGATCATCTCTTCGGCACGCAATGATGCCGGCATCGATGTCCCCTGGAGCCTGGCCGAGCAAGACGATGTCCGCGGCGACCGCCTGCGTTTCGAACTGCCCGACGGCACAACCTCCCTGCTCATCGAGTACTCCACCGGCCCGGACGCTCTCGCCCTCGGCTGGCTCGAACCCGCCCAGACCGCCGGCGGCGTGCATCCTTTCCTGTTCAGCCAGTGCCAGCCCATCCACGCCCGGACGATGATCCCCTGCCAGGACACGTCCCGCCATCGTGTGACTTACACGGCCGCGATCCGCGTTCCCGGTCCCCTGCGCGCTGTCATGTCCGCCGCCGCTGTCGGCGAGCCGGAGGCGGAAGGTGCGACGACCATCTGGCGCTTCGACATGCCCCAGGCCATTCCGACCTACCTGCTGGCCCTCGCGGTCGGCCACCTCGACAAGCGGGATCTAGGGCCACGCAGCTGTATCTACGCCGAACCCGAAGTCGTCGACAAGGCAGCCTGGGAATTCGCCGAGGTCGAAAGCATGATCGCCTCGGCCGAAAAACTCTTCGGCCCCTACGAGTGGGACCGCTTCGACATGCTCGTGATGCCCCCCGCCTTCCCGTACGGCGGCATGGAGAACCCGCGGCTGACCTTTCTGACACCTACCCTGATCGCCGGCGACCGCTCCCAGGTGAACGTCGTGGCCCACGAGCTGGCTCACTCGTGGACAGGCAACCTGGTGACCAACGCGACCATGGAAGACTTCTGGCTCAACGAGGGTTTCACGGTGTACGCCGAACGCCGCATCCTCGAGGAGATCTACGGCGCCGAATACGCCGACATCCAGGGCGTCATCCGCCGCAACGCCCTGCAGGTGAACCTCGACGCCTTCGGCCCCGGCCACAAGTACACCCACCTGCGCACCAAGCTCGACGGGGTCAATCCCGACGACATGTACTCCCTGGTTCCCTATGAAAAGGGCGCCCAGTTCGTGATCCTCATCGAGCAGGCCGTCGGCCGCACGCGCTTCGACGCCTTCCTGCTCGACTACATTCGAACGTTCCGCTTCCAGTCTATTACCACCGACGAGTTCCTGGCCTTCCTCGAGGATCGGCTGCCCGGCGTCTACGAACAGATCGACGGCCCTAGCTGGGTCGACGGCCCCGACATGCCGGCCAACGAGCACCCCACCGCCTCGGCGCGCGTCGACCGGATTCGGCTCCTGGCCTCCGGCTGGCTCGAGGGCGTGCGCCCCGGCGCCGACGCCACGGCCGCCTGGTCCCCCGAGGAGTGGCAGCTCTACCTCCAGGATCTTCCCCGCACGTTGAGCGAGAAAGACTGCCGGTGGCTCGACGACACCTTCGCCCTGTCCGCCAAGGGCAACTACGAGGTGCTGGTGGAGTGGTTGACGATCGCCGCGGGTTCGGCCTTCGACCCCGCCCTGCCCCGGGTGCGCGAGGTGCTCACGAACGTGGGACGCATGAAGTACCTCAAGCCTCTCTACACGGCCCTGATGAGCAACGACACCACCCCGGCATTGGCGAGAGAGATCTTCGCTGAGGTGCAGGAGAGCTACCATCCGCTGAGCCGCGGTTCGGTGGCGGGACTCATCAAGGGCTGATTCGGCCATCAGACCTAACGAACGAGGCCGGAGCCCACAGGCTCCGGCCTCTTCTTCATGCGACGGTGTCGCGTCTACTTGGTGGACATCAACGTGTAGTAGTCGATGGCGTTCTGCAGCAGATCTTCGGTGTAGCTCGGGTTGTGAGCACCCATGCTGCCGTCGGCATAGACGAAGTACATAGCGTAGGCGGCTTCGCGCTGCCACGCTTCGACACCTTCAGCCTCGCTGTCCCAACCCGTCTCGTCGTCGTGCATGGCATCCCAGTCGGCGTAGTCGAACAGGACCGCCAGCTCGTCCATCTTGGCGTGGACCGATGCCTGATAAACCTCGAGTGCGGTAAAGTCCGTCCAGCTGGGGTGGCAGCTGGTGCAGTTGCCGACATCGGGAGTGAAGGTGTGGAACGAGTGATCCTGCATCTCACCGTGGAGGAACGTCTCACGGACCATGTGGCAATCCACGCAGGCGTGAGTGATGTTCTGGTGAACATGGGTCGTGTCGTAGATCTCGTCGGGGATCACGTAGGAACCGGCGCCGATGAACATGTCCATCTGAGCGCTGTAGTGCGGACCGAAGTGTCCGTAACCGTCAGCGATCTGGCCCGCGACGTTGGCGTTGTCGCGACGACCATGGTGACACTGGGCACAGAGCTGTGCCGGCCCGTAGCCTTCCATGCGGGGACGAAGTTCGTCGCCGGGTTCGGTGGCCGGATCGTAGTTGGTCTCGACAGCACCCACGGTGCGCAGCTGCGCCACGTTGCCGTCGCCCATGCTGCCGGCATGGGGATCGTGGCAGGTCACACAGCCGATGAACGTGTATTCGCCGGCATAGTCGGCGAAGGACGGATCGTTGGCCGCGATGAAACCTTCGCTGGTATGGCACATGCCGCACCTGGAGCTGGCGTAACCCTCATCCTGGAAGGCAGCGATGTCGCCGCCGGCCGCATTGGCGTGGCCGGAAGTCGCCCACTCATCGAGCTGGCCGTTGTGGCACGGAGCGCACATCGAGGTCGACACGCCGCCGACTTCGTGCGAGGACAAGGACACGATCGGCTGGTTCGCGTTGAAGGTCGGGCCCATGGCGCCGTGGCACGATTCGCACTGCACACCTTCGAGGTCGGCACGGCGAGCGGCCGCTTCGGCACCCTCGACACCCCAATAATCATCGAAGCCGTTCACGTCGGCGCCGTAGACGGCGATTTCCGTGTCGCCATAGCTGACTTCGGAATCCCAGCCAGTGGTATGGCACTTCAAACAGTAGGGATTGTCCAGATTCGCTGGCTCTTCCGCCAAGGACTCGTAAGCCAGAGTATGACGGGTCAACATCACACTGGCGACCAGTTCCGTGTGACAATGGATGCAATCCACGCCGTTCTCACCGACAAAGGTGTACTCACTCACACTGATCCCGTCGTGGCCGTCTTCGCCGGCAGGGCCCTGATCACCTTCACAGCCCATCAGAGCCAGCAACCCCATCAGCAGAACCAGACCCAAAATACGTTCCATCCTCATGAATTTCCTCCTTGATCGTCATGGCAATTCGGTGACAGCTCCCGTTGATTAAGCATATTCGGTGCCTAGGGAATAAACTTCAATGAAATGTTTTATTTTCAACACAATTCGCAGTCACGCAGATTAAAGCGGCTCGGTTCACTCCTGAATCGAGCCGCCGACAGATTTCAAGGCTCCAGCAATCAGTACGCGTACAGCGGCAGAATATCGGCAGGCACTCGTTCGAGGCGCGCCAGACCGTCCGCCAAGACATCCGACAAACCTCCATACTGCTCAATCATGGCCACGGATGCCGCATAGTCGCCCTCAGCCTGGATCATCAGGATTTCCGCCACCATCTGCTCGATGGCGCCAGGAAACGCCTCAATATCGATCCTAAACCGCCCATCCTCCGCTGTGATCACGTTCTTCTCCGACAGGTAGTTGAACTGGATCGCGTTGGCCTGGCCGTGGGCCTCGGCGATGCCGAATCGGACCGAGCGGAACAGTCCCGCGAGGTAGGTCACCGCCTGCTCCCGTCTCATCGATTCGGGGAAATGTCCCTTGTCGATCATGTGGAAGATGCACCAGGGGCCCATGATGTCGGCTTTGACCTCCTCGAGTGTCGAGTAGGTTTCCTTCAATTCCAGTCGGACTTCGGTCTCCCGACCGTCGAGCGTGATCCGTCCGGGCCCGAGTCCGTGGCTCATTTCGTGCCAGAGGGTGTGCATAAAGAAGCTGTTGGCGGCGACGGCGGCGACCTGGTCCTCGGCGACCAGCACCTCGGCGATGGGCGTGAGAATCTTGTCGAACTTGGCGTTCATGATATTGCGCAGCAGAACCTTCTTGCTCCCCTTGGCTTCGCGGACACGCTCGTCGTTGGGCAGGTTGAAGGCGATCGTCTGAACCCCGCTCCGTGTGTCGCCCGCGGTGAACACCTCGTCCACCACGCGAATGGGCGAGTCACTGCCCCGGTTGGGATTCTTGTGTTCGTCCGGAAGAGGCAGACGGGCTTCGAGCCACGGCAACTCGTCCTTGAACACGCCGAGCTGGGCCGAAGCCTCGGGATCGGTCACGGTCACGAAGGCCTCGAAGGCCGCCTTCCAGCCGAAAAGGCCATCCTCGTAGGTCTCGTAGGGCCCGATGGTGATCTCGACGTTGCTGTCGAGATCCATCCAGTCCATGTCACTCTGATAGTAGTCGTCGCTGAAGAAAGCAGCCGCCCGCGAACGCAGGAACTTCGCCAGCGAGGCGTTCGATGTCAGATCAGCGGCTCGCAGCAGGTGATCCCTGGCCCGGCCGAGGGGTTCGGCAAAGAACTCGGAATAGGGAATGGCCGTCAGGGCACCCGCCGGGTCGCGGCGAACCATCGTGTACAGGCTCGAGAATTCCGGCCCGGCGGACTCGAGGTCCGCGATTTCGATCTCGGTCAGATCCGTCGGATAGTAGTTGGCTCCCTCGGGATGGACCCAGTCGCCCACGAAAGGCTCGTGATGGAACCGTCTGTCCCAGGGGCCGACGTTGATGGCCACATACTGCTCGACGTCGGCACGATTCGCATCGTCGACGTCGGCGATCGCGGCTTCGATGACCTCCCGATCGGGCCACGCCTGAACCGTGAAGATCTCGTGCATGACCTCGGCTGCAGCGACGAGTTCATCCAGAACCGCCCGCTCTGACGGTTCGAGCTGCGCCAGGTTCGCCGTAATGTCCGTAGGCGCGTAGGCCGCGACGCGGGTGGCGAGATCATCGACGACGCTCATGCTCGGCCCTCCTTCATCGGTGCAGCCCAGCAGGCCCACCATCAGAAGCAATCCGGTGATCACTCCCGGCAGTTCCCTTCGACGTGTCGTCATCTTCATTCTGCTCCTGATCCTTACCATAGCGAATGGTCCTTTCGATGACAGGCTCCCCGATGGAGACCGTGAACGCGGCAGATTAGCACCCCGCCGGCGACTCAACAACCCCCGGACGTCAAAAGACCACTTCCCCGAAGGGAAGCGGTCTTCCGAAACATTGAACTTGACCGCGACTAGCGGAACAAGCTCTTCACGTTGCCGAAGGTCATGTTTTCATTGGCGATGGCGTCCATCAGCGGGCTGAGAACATGAAGGACAGCTCCACCGTCGGCGTACACAGCATCACCGTAGGCTGGGTGAGGCAGCACGTCGATGGCGGCCTGGGCCTGGCCACCGGAGATGTTCACGAACGTCAGCGTGGAAACCAGCACCGGGGTGCCAAGGAAACCGTACTGAGGGAACGAGAAGCCAACTTCGACGCCGGTCAGAGCGGAGCCGATCTGCAAGCCGTCTGGGTAGACTGCGCTGGCGAGCAGCAATTCGTCGTTCAGGGCGTCGTCCAGGTCGCGGATCTGCAGTGCATAGGAAGCACCGCCGACAACGTCCTCGACAAAAACAAGCACATAGCCGGTGAAAGTGGGGGCGCCACCCTGGCCGGAGCCGACAGGGATCGTCGTGACGGTACCAGCTTCATCCCAGTAAACACCAATGGTCTGGGCGTTCACGGAACCAGCAAGGAGCAAAGCGAGAGCTACAAACAACAGGTGCCTTTTCATCAGTCCCCTCCTGAGGAGTTGAGTCATATGGTGAATGGCCATTTCACTCACACACTATACCGCAAACTAACGTGTCAGTTCAAGCATCTTCTTTTGTAGAATCCATATTTCTTTCTAAATCATTGTATTACGTCGGGTATTCTCTTGTTTGTGGAAGACAAGCAAAAAAAGACCCGAGGCATCAACCTCGGGTCTTCTTGTATGGCGGGAGCGACGAGACTCGAACTCGCGACCTCCGGCTTGACAGGCCGGCGTTCTAACCAAACTGAACTACGCCCCCTTGGAACGGACGGGGAATATAGCTAACCCCCCTGCTTCTGTCAACTGGCTGTTCATCCCGAATACTCAAATCTCGCAGTCAATTCCTCGGTCGTCACGTCAAAACCACACGCAGTTATCTGGCAATTCCGCAATACGTTAGAGACGTCGTCACGAAGGGAAGGGTGACCGAGCAGAATCACCGGCAGCAACGCCCCCGTTCCGGTCTGGAGAGAAACCCACTCCTTCAACCGCAGAAGATCGTGATCCTCCAACGGGATTTGAGATGTCACCAAGAGAAGCGGCGACGACGTGCTCGGCTGCTCGGCTCCCAACGGCACGATCGCACCCTCCCACCCCGCACGGCGAACATCGTTGACGGTCAGGCTTCCCCAGCGATGGCCAGGAGAACCGTCGAGCCAGACGAGCGAACCGGTGACCGGTTCGCGTCCACCACAACGATGCCGAACCTCGGTCCATGACTCGTCCGGAGCCGAGGTCGATCCAAACGGAACACCAAGGCCTGCATCAAGTTCAGGACCAGGGCCATCTTCGATCGGAAAGGCGCCCCAGGGAATGCCCCGGATCAGGAACCGGTCACTCCCGCCAGCAACAGCCGCCTCGAGCCAGCTGCGCGGCAAGTCGCCTGGATCGATCAGGCCGGCTCCTCCGGGATCGTGCCCCGTCCGCTCGATCAGCGTGGGTCGTACTGCGGCCATGGTCAGGTCGTCGCTCCAGAGGCCCAGACCGGGTCGGGACGCCCGCAGGGAAGCAGCCGCCAGAGGATCGAGACTCGCCGGAGGGCCCTGGGCGGTCCAAGGCAGGTGGCCGAGCATCACTGCGTCGGCGCCGGCATCGAACGCAGCCGTGAACGGAGATTCCAGACGGGGACCGACCTCGGTCACGACGGTCTGGTGCGTGTCCTCGGCCGTTGCGCCGTGTCCTGGCCAGTGCTTGAGGCAGCAGGACACGCCGGTTTCGCGGAGTCCTTCGACCGCGGCTCGCGCATGACGGGCGACACGATCCGCATCGGCGCCGAAGGCCCGTGAGCCGATCATGAGGTTGCGGGAGACGGTCACGACATCGCAACACGGACCGAGCACCCGATCGACACCCAGGTCGCGCAAGCGCCCACCGGTGGCGGCATGGACACGGCGCGTGAGGTCGGGATCGTCGACAACCCCCATCGCCCACGGTGCCGGCGGTCGTCCGGCCACCCGGGCCAGCACCGAAACAGGTCCTCCCTCGTGGTCGGCCACGATCTCGGCGTCGGGTTTCAGGCAGGATCGGAGGGATGCCATCAGAGAAGAAAAGGATTCCCCGGCACCGACGTTGCGTGCGAACAGGATCACACCCGCCGGCTCGTAACGTTCGATCCATGCCTGTTCGCTCCGGGTCAGCGTCGCCCCTGCCAGACCCACCACCAGAGCCCGGGTCGTCGCATCCGCGGTCAGCGTTCCCATGCGGGCTCCAGGGTCGTCCCCGGGTAGTAATGCTCGAGGATAGCCCGCGAATCGGCTCCGGCGCGAGCCATGCCGAGGGCTCCGGTTTGGCACATGCCGATGCCGTGGCCGAATCCCCGGCCACTTGCCCGAACGCCGGAGATGGCGCCTTCACGCGTCCTTTGCAGTTCGAGATCGAACCAGGAGCTGCGCAGGATCGCAAATCGCCCGGAAGCAGGTTGCAAGACCCAACGCACGCGATCTCCCCGAACCCGGTAGGTGCCGGCTTCGGTCACGACCTCGAGAATCCCGACTCGCCCCGACGAGGTCCTGTCGCGAACTCGCAGATCCCTCAGCCGTCCTGGCCGGCGCGGGTCCACGCCCGTGCCGGCCGGACGAAACGGGCGATCGACCCAGCGCGAACGCAGAGGCGACGCCTCGGTCCAATCGAGGTAGGACGGCAGGTTCGCGGCCAGGGCAGCTTCGATTTCGGCGAGGGTCCACGCTTCCTGCCAGGTGAACTGGGACGACCCGGCGCAGAAGATGGCTCCTCCCCTCCATCGATCGTCGTGATGATGCAGATAGGGTTGTGCCGGACGAGGCCAGACTTCCTGGATATTGCTGGTCGCCCCGCCGCAGGTGGAGCTGTAGTAGGCTTCGATCTCCGAACCGCCATAACGCAGCACCAGGCCGGCCGTGTTGGCAATCGCGAGGTCGCACCAGGCGTCGGTGCCTTCGAGTCCCTTGTAGACCTGATCCCGGGTGTCGGCCCAGACGTCGAACCCTTCGCTCCGCCGCTCTTCGAGATGGGAGACGGTGTAGGTGCGCGCAGCCACCGACTGGGCTTCGAGGGCCGCGAGTCCGGCTTCGCCCGGACGGCCGATTTCCCAGGGGACGACACCACGCAGATAAGTTTCGAGATCGACCGCGTTGATAACGGTCAGGACGTCGCCCCGTCTTTGGAACACCAGATCACCGGCATAGGGTCGGCCGTCCACATGCACGATGTGGCCGGGATCCACTGGGCGGATCAGCAGGGATCGACCAGACGGCACACTGGCCTGGCTCAGGTCGAAAGATGAGCGGGCGACGATGCCACCGTTGACTGCCGGTTCGATCAGCCAATCTCCGGAGGCGCCTCGCTCACCGGCGGCTGAAGCGCTCCCGGCCGGCCCGAGCCCCAGAAATTCCACGGGGCCCGACAGGGTCACAGCCACTCGGGTCTCGTCTGTCATCAGCCCTACCCGCAGGATCCGCGGACTACTCCGCCAATCCTGCAAACGATCGGCCCGCGCCGTCTCCCGGGCCGAAGACCCACCCCCGAGGGGAACTCCCCGGTACGGCGAACACCCCGCCAGCAAGGCCGACGAGGCGATCACCAGAATCAGGAGGTGCAGTCGATTCATCACCGGCCGATCGTCAATGCATCAAGACGAGACGCTGCATGTCGCTGGCCACGGAACCGTCGACCGTGTGCAACTCCACCCGGTAGAGGTAAACGCCGTTGGCCGGCAGGTCGCCCTCGCCGTCGCGGCCGTCCCATTCGACCAGCACACGGCCGTCTCCGTGGAAATCACCGACGCGAACAGGCAGACTGGCCAGACGGTGGCCGGCCAGGGTGTAGACGTGGATCACGCCCGGTGAAGGGGCCGCGTCCGTGCGGAACAGGATCCTGGCCTCGTCGCGCACCGGGTTGGGGTAGACGTTGAGGTCCGAAATGCCCGACGCCAACACGCCCATACCACCGTCGGCGGACAACGGAATCAGCATCGGGGCGCCGTCGATCCTCAGCAGGACCTGGGGTTCGTTCCCGTCAACCTCCACCACGAATTCGAAATCGACCATGTGCTCGTCGATCCTCGTCGCCGATCCCGAAACGACTGTGAGATCCTGCCCATCGAAGGTGAAGACCGCATTCTCGTCGATCCACGACGCGGTGATTCCCCGGCCGTTGAAGGTCAGGGGCGTGCCGGTGGGCAGAGACGCCTGCCCGGGCGTGAAGAGCTGCCCGTCCCTGTAGAGAACGATGCTCGTCGGCAGCCGGATCGTCGTGGTGGCGTGGGGCGCGTTGTCCGTGGCGTCGCCCGTGTCGTACACATGGAAGACCAGTTCCTGGTCCGACGGGTCGATCGGGATGCGCACTTCCCACTCGACGTACTGATCGCTTTCGGCGCCTTCGGGGGTGCCGCCAGTGATGGTCGCGGAGACGTCGACACCATCGCCGTCGCGCACCACGAGTCGGTCGATGCCGGCCTCGTCCAGAGCCTGAATGGTCAGCACCAGCTGATTGCTCGCGTCCTTGGCCTGCAGCTCGGCGCCGTCGTCGATGGGTTCCCAGTCCTGCAGAACCTGCAGGCGAGGCGGCGCGGCGTCGAGAGTCATCAAGCCATCGCCGAGCAGTGCGTACTGGGCCACCAGGCGCCGGGAAAAGACGCCGGTGCCCAGGGCGAGGAGTTCGGCTTCGCTGGCCAGGAAGAGCTCGCCGAGGATCCAGCGGGATCGACCCGACGGGCCGGCGAGATCGCGCGGCGGATGATCGAGCCACACGTTGCCCATCACAGCGGCGAAGGTGGCGTTGTTGGTGAGGAATTCGTAGCCGGGGCTGGCATACACGGCCACCGCGCCGGCATTGCCCTTGCGCAGCAGTTTCTCGCCGATCGAGGGCAGGGTGCGGGGGTTGCTCTCCACCCCGTCGCGGGCCCAGGAGGCGAGATGGCATCCCAGGCCGACGAAGATCCACGGGCGACCCGTGTTGGCCAGGTCGTCGACATCCGATCGCTCCTGAAACACTTCGGTGTCGTAGAAGATGCGCTCGTGGGCCATCTGGTAGTCGTTGGCGTGCCCCTGGTAATGCAACATCATGGCGCCCTGATTCATGGCGGAGAAGAACCGGGGCAGGACGTGCAGCTCGCAGAGATCCCAGAATTCGTAAAGACTCCGTGTCTGGTTGGTGGGCGGCGAGAGCGGATCGAGATCATCGGCCAGGAGCACGCGATCGGATGCCAGCCCCATCGTGCCGCACCAGTCCGCGGCGTCGCAACCAAAGCTCTCCCATCGTGTCGCCAGGGAGTTCTGACTCGTGGTGAACGTGACCTCGTTCGAATGGAAGCTCTGCGCCGAGCCCTGGTCCTGGTACCCCTCGGACCAGGCGTCGTCGGCGACCCAGATGCTGCGAGCCTTCCATGCTTCGCCGGCATCGGCAGCCTCGAAGGCGATGGCCTTGTCGACCATCACCCTGGCTTCGGCCACGGAGTTGCAGGGGAACCGCGCGATGATCATGTCCGGCGGCACATAGGTGTCATCAGGATAATTGTGGCCGGCGGTCGGGGTGACGAACCACTTGTCGGCCGGGAGAAGCTCGTTCTCGTAGCCGGTCTGGGACCAGACATGCCAGCGTGACGGCACCCAGTCCCTCTGATCGCCGGTCTCCGACAGGCCCCGGACGTTCTGATAGGCATCACCGAAGATCTGAACGGCCCACGTGTCCCACTGGTCTCCGGCATGAGAGACGAGCCTCTTGATGGCATCCGGATTCTTGAGCCCTCCGCTGAACCAGTCGAAGACCTGGTGGATATCGACGATGTGAAAGTTCATGGGTGTGCGGGATCGTTCCTGACGGTGATTCACCCAGCGCTCGGCCTCGGACCGGAAAGCGGGATGGGTGATGACCAGCACATCGGGCCGGCCAACGACATCGGTCGGATCCTCGGAATGAGCGATGCGACTCGTCTTGAAGTACGAGAAGGGCGGGACGGTGGTGCTCAGACTTCCGGCCAGGACGGCGAACCGTCTCGCTGACGCCTCGGCTTGGTTCGCGGTGATGGCCAGCGTCCAGGAACCACCGCCGACGTCGACGACGTTGGCCGCAGTCAGGGAGATCACGGCCGGTCTGCGGGGATCGGATATGTCGTAGAGGGTCAGGTTCGGATCCGTGAATCCGGTCACCTCGACGCTGCGGTCACCGACGCCGTCACCGAGGTGGAATTTCAATTGATCGTCGTCGGCGATGTAGGCTGATTCGTAGCTCAACTCGAACCAATCCAACCAACCCAGCATGCGCGTCGGAGTGAGATTGTTGAACGTCTCGAACGCGGCGCCGGGCAGCCAATCGCTCAGCACGACGTCGCCGCTGACCTGGGAGTCGTAGGATCTTTCCACATGGGTCACGCCGCTCAGGAGCCCGACCTGATGATCCGTGTTCCCGTTCAGGTTCAGGGAATAGGTGCGAGGCGCCGTGCCGAGTCCGACGTATCCGGCCCTCAGCCGCACATCGCTGCGGCCGGGCAGCGGGTGGGTCGCGTCGATGTCGATGCTGACCGAACCGACCATCATGGAGTTCCAGTGGTTCCGATCGACCCATTCATCGGCGGGACGATGACCGTGGAACGTATCCTCTTCGCGATAGTCGACGCGCCGGTAGGACGCCACTTCGGTCCCGCCGGTCGCCGGCAACGTGATGGTTTCCATGCGTGCCCAAGACTCGGCGGGTTCCGATTCGCTCATCGCCAGGTAGTAGATGTTGCCCGAGTTGACTTCGTCGGTGGCGCTGGGGTTGAAGATCTCATCGGGATCGCCGGCGCCGTCATGGACACCCAGTCCGTCGGTGAACGCGACGTCGTCGCGGACACGCAGTCCCCAGAAGACGAAGAAGTCGTCTCCGGAAAACGCGCCCCCGTCGCCAACCATCTGGATGGGAACTTCGATCTCTTCGTAGATGCCGGGATCGTCGGCGACATAGCGGCGTTGATAGAGTCGAACGTGCCGTTCGTCGATGCCGTTCAGATCGACCAACCCGAGGTCACTGAGCCTGGCGGCTTCGATGCGGTGCAACCTGGTCTTGGTCACCGGCACCCGCAATTCCGGCCGCAGCAGGGTGCCGCTTCTGGTCTCACTCTTCAATGGGCCGACGTGCATGCGGTCGCTCTCGGTCGCCCAGCGGGCCATGCTATCGCCGTTGAGCAGCCAGCCGCCCATCCGGTCATCCGGCCTGCCCCGGGCGCCGTCGGCCGTCTTGCCGTCGGCCACGAATTCGATCACGACAGTTCCTGAGACGAGTCGGCGCCGCGCCTGGCCGTTGCGGTCGACCACCAGAGGCCGCACCGTCAGCGGCACGATCCTGTGTCCCCGCCACTTCTGCATCTCGCCGAGCGATACGACACCTTCCCTGGCGACGTCGGCGGCCATGGCGGTCAACTCTTCGACGCTCAGCACGGCGTCACCGGTGCGAACCTCGTCACCCGGAAACACCAACTCCTCGCCCAGCAGCGGACGCTCGTCAAAACCCGGTTGTCGAACCGGAACGGGAACCGGCGCCACGATCCTGCCGTCCAGTTCCTCCCAGATCGCATCACTCAGAGAGGCGACGGCCCGTTGTCCGGGGGGCACAGCCAGCCAGCGTCCCAGCACGGGGAACTGCGGTTGGCCGGGGACTCCGCCCGAGACGAAACCCGCAACGACGGGAACCGCGGCTTCGCGAAGTCCATCGTCGGAACCTACGGTCGTCCAGTTCCAGTCGGCGACGTCGATCCGCAGGGTCATCCCTTCGCCCCCACTTGTGACGACCTTCAATGGCGACTCGGCGAAAGCGGCGTCGACGCCCAGCAGCATGGTCAGCAACAGGCCGAGCTTCCACAAAGCGGCAGACGCGCGCGGGGCACGACGGGGCATGCCGTCCTCCTCACCAGGGGTGTGTTCGTTCAGGGGGCAGGTTCCATGACAGTCTAGAAGCGGAATCGCAGGGGGTCAACTCCGTCCCGCTCCAACAAAAAGGAGGGCGGGAAGTTCCCGCCCTCCAAACTGCCCCGTGTCGTCGACGACTAGCGGTACAAAGCCTTCACATTCGAGAAGGTCAGGTCCTGGTTGCCGATGATCATGCAGTCGGTATTGATGCAAAAGTTGGGCAACAGCGGGCTGGTGTTGTCGAAAGCGGCCTGGAGCAGACCGGCGTTGGTCGGAGATGCGTAGCCCGGGGTGCCGGCGAACGAAACGCTGCCGGGGACGCCCGTGATGAAGAACTGAAGCTCGTCGGTCGGAGCCAGCACGAAACCTGTCCAGGACGCGATCAGGCAGTTTCCGCTGCCGTTCGGCATGATCGGGCCAGGGCTGGTGCCGGAGACGCCGATGCCGACCTGGAACTGCTGATAGGTGCTGGTGTCTGATGCCGAATCGACATCCAGTCCGGCGGCCAATGTCCACGCGGGAGCCGTCGGGGTCCCCACGATGTTCACGGCGGCTTCCCAGCCGCTGACGCCGCCCAGGGACGGATTCGAGATGACCAGGTACAGCGTGACCGACTGGAACGGTGCCGTTGTGGAGAAGGTCAGCGAGTGCGGAGCGGCAGCGTCAGCATCGAGGTAGAGCCCCATGCTGTCCGGGCCGGGATACGCGAAGGCGGTCGCCGAAAAAGCCAAAACGGTGAGAGCGATAAACAAAGTTTTCATGAGTTCATGTCCCCTTTCCCTGGGTTCGGTTTCATACACCAAACCGGACGGATCTCCGATCCGTCACGGTTCAACGTCAATCTGTTCTTGTCCGAGACGAATCAGCCACGGCCAGTCCCACCCCCGGTTCGAAACCATTTGGCCGAGGCGGTGCGGTGTCAACAATATCCGGACGATCATCAGACCTGTCAAGGGCAGTCTGTCTCATCTCCACCAGTCGTGTCCATCCCTATTCCAGAGAATGCACCTGAAACAGGACCGCCCCGACTCCAAGAGCCGGGGCGGTCCTGTTTCAACGGTCGAGCCGTCGAACGGCGATTAACGGAACAGGTTCTTCACGTTCGAGAAGGACAGGTCCTCGTTGGCGATCACGTCACAGGCATTGATCTGAGCGGCCGGGGCACCGTACGGGTAACCGGAGCTCACCTGCAGAGGGATCAACACACCAGCGTTGCTGCCGCTGGCGTATCCCGGGCTGTTCGCGAAACTGGTCGAGCCGGGCACATTCGAGATGACGAACGAGACGACATCGACCGGGGACATGATGAATCCGGCCCAAGTCGCCAACGTCACAGCGGGAGAGGCGGGCAGAGCCAGAACGCCGGTACCGATGCCAACCTGGAAGCCGTTGACAGAAGGATCGACATCCAGACCGGCTGTGAGCGTCCACGCAGGAGCGACAGCAGGACCCTGAACGTCGATGACAGTTTCCCAACCGGAGACACCGAAGGTGTCGGACAGATTGGTGATCAGCAGGTAGGCCGTCACCATCTGGAAAGGCACCGTCGTGGTGGAGCAGGTGATCAGGCCGTCAACGTCGAAGTAGACGCCGAGACCATCGGGATCGGAGTCGGCCTGGGCGAAGGCGACACCGGCGAGCAGAAGCACCAGGATGCTAGTAAGAGCAGTCAGCTTCTTCATTGGGCGATTTCTCCTGAGTTTGGGCGAAAAGGGGACCGAAGTCCGTCTTGGAAATTAAAGCCGGTCTTGGTCTTCCAACCAAGACCGGCTTTCTTCAAATACTCCCCGAGGCCGAAGCCGTGAGGAATCTCATTGGTCACTAGCGATACAGGGCCTTCACGTTCGAGAAGGTCAGGTTCTCGTTCGCAATCACGTTGCAAATGTTGATACCAGCAACCGGAAGGTCCAGGCCGGTGCCCGAGGACACCTGGAAGGGACGCAGGTCGCCGGCGTTGTCGCCAGCAGCGTAACCCGGGCTGTCAGCGAAGCTCGTCGATCCCGGCACGCCGGCAACGAAGAACTCGATGGCATCCGCGGGACTCATGACGAATCCGCTCCACGTGGCCAGCACGACGGCAGGAGCCCAGGGCAAGGCCAAGGCACCGGTGCCGATGCCGACCTGGAAACCTTCAGCGGAGGGATCGACATCGAGGCCTGCAGCGAGAGTCCAGGCCGGAGCCACGGGCGCAGCGCCGCCGGTCCAGATCTGTGCTTCCCAGCCGGAGATGCCAGCGGAGGCACTCGGGTTGGTCGCGAGCAGGAAACCCACCACGTTGGCGAACGGGGCGGCCGTGGTCGTGCAGACGATGTCGCCGGGGAGATCGAAGTAGACGCCGATTCCATCGGGATCGGGATCCACAGTCGCCATTGCGCTGCTGGCAAGCAGTGCGATCGCGAGTATAGCTAACAACTTCTTCATTGTTGCGTCTCCTTAGGGATGAGAATGTTTCATTGCCTGACTGATGATGCTGGTCGCCCTCGAGGGGGTAACCCCAAGAGGGCGACCTCGAACTCAAGTTGTCCTTCAGCAGGCAATTCTCTCAGAGAAAAACCTGATGGTGTTCTTCGTCGATCTTACGGGCAAGCGGTGTTCAGGCCGCCAGCGTAAAGGACGAGATCAGACAGGTTGATCTGGCCATCGAAGAAGAAATCGACGCTGTAGTTGTACACGCCACCTGTGTACAGGGGCACGAACGTTACGGTGTCGGACAGGCCCACAACGCCGTTGCCATCGATGTCCGAGCTGTTGAACAGCACGGTCATGTCGCTACCGACGAGAGCGGAACCATTAACGATCACCTGGCACGTCTCGCCACCGGCACGGTTACTGAAACCGCCGGCAAAGAGAGCACCACTGAAAGTCGCAACACCATTGATGTCGGTGCTTCCATCGGCGGCGGAGCCACCGTTGCAAGGCACCAGACCACCCATGCTGGTACCCAACCACATATCCTCGAAAGGATAGAGGAAGATCGGGTTACCCGAAGCATCGAGCAGGGTGACGGTGATGGTAGCATCAACATCGCCGCCGACTAGCGGCTTGGCTTCAAAGAGAGCCTTACCGTTACCGTTGGGCAGCGAGAAAACCGAAACCTCGGCCCCCGAGGCGCTGACAGCGCCCGACAGAGCGAGGTCAGGGATGCCCGCATAGCTCAGGGTGGCGACACCCAGAACCGCGATGCAAACCATCAGACCCAAAATGTTCCTACGAAGCATTAGGACACCTCCTAAAAGGCATGACCTTGCGAGGGTGGCAAACCCAAGCGAGAACGAGTGCTTTTTGTGTTGACCGTCCTTCCACTCTAATAAGCCCTTAACTTGACTGCATGAGTTTACCACGCGCCCCTGTCTCTCGCAAGACTCTTTTTTCTCCCAACCCTCACCTTGTTCACTTTTCATCAGACAAGCCTGAGAAGGACGGGACATGACCATGCATCAAACAAAACGCCCGTTCCTCGCGGAGGAACGGGCGTTTTGGTGGGCGAAACAGGACTCGAACCTGTGACCCCCTGCGTGTAAGGCAGGTGCTCTAACCAGCTGAGCTATTCGCCCGAGGCTTTGAGGAATGAACGCAATAGGAACACGGGGACCAGGATGCAGTATCCGAGAACCAGGAGTAGCGGGGCGACCACGGTGTCCCCCGCCGCAAGGGCAATATATCCGGCGATGATCACGATCAGAGCGGCGAACAACCCGCTCCCGGAGCGAATGGTCTCCATGCTTTCCTCCAGCGTTTCGATCAGACCGGAACCTAGCCCGCCCCGGCGTTCACGTCAAGAATCACCAACTTGTCCGCTCGTCTTTGTTCGGCGATAACCGGCCACGGCCTGTTCATGCTCGGCGTAGGTCTTCGAGAACACGTGCCCTCCCCGTCCGTCGGCCACGAAATAGAACACTTCGCGATCCGGGTCGGGAAACACCACCGCCGCGATGGCGGCTCGTCCTGGGCAGGCGATCGGCCCCGGCGGCAATCCGGGGCGACGGTACGTGTTGAACGGCGAATCGGCCTTGAGGTCCCGATAAAACAGGCGCTTCCCCTGCTTGTCGACGGCATAGGCAACCGTCGGATCGGCTTCGAGATGGTGACCGGCCGCGAGCCGGTTGAGATACACGGCGGCGACCCGTGGCATCTCCGCAACCATCGGCGTCTCCGCTTCAACGATCGAGGCCAGGGTGAGCAGGTCGTGGGGTCCGAGCTCGTTGCTCCTGGAGTCCCGGCCTTCTTGGGAGAGAAGGCCGTTCAACGTGTCGAGGGTGGCCTGCACGAGGGTCCGCACGACAAGCTCGGGCTCGACCCCCTCGACGAATCGATAGGTGTTCGGGAGCAGGTACCCCTCGCCGAACATGGCCGGCCGGCCGCGTACGGACTCGGCCTCAGCCAAAGCCTGGTGATAGTCCCCGGGATCTCCGCTGAGCCAACCGGGACGCTCCAGAATCTCCTGTATCACGGCGCGATAGGCAGAGTGAAGCGCCTCGAGATCGCATTGCAACGCTTCCCCCAGGCGGGCCAGGGCGATGGCGGCGGACTCGCCCTCGATGAGGGTCACCGCCACGGTTTCCAGTGCCCCGGTCGCAAGAACATGAGCGATGTCGCGCGGTGAAGTGTTCGCGGGTATCAGGAAGCGTCCTGCCCGGAGGCGACCATCCAGGCCGGAAACCCGCACTCCCAGCTCGAAGATTCGCTCATCAGTCAGAAGCGTGTGTTCATGGAGAATTTCCGCGATCCGGTCGGTGGTCGCGCCTTGGGGAATCGTCACAGACACCTGTTCGGTCTCGGGCCCCGGACCGTCCCCGGTCCAGGTGCTCCAGCCCCGGATCAGGATCACGGCCAGGACCAGGACCAGGACGCTAATGATCCGGCCGATCAGGCGAAGCGGTGGCATCAGGTGGTCCCCTTCCGGCCATCCAGATACTGCTGGAGAATGAGTTCCGCCGCCACAGCGTCACGTTCACCCCGGCTGCGCTGTTTCCGGCCCAGCCAACGATCCGCCTCCTGGGACGAATAGCGTTCGTCGACGAGTTCGACGGGCAGGCCCAGCGCGTCGGCGAGCCGCTCCGCAAAGCGACGCACGCGGATGGCCATGTCAGCTTCGCGGCCGTCGGCAGTCAGGGGGAGTCCCATCACGATGGTGTCGACATCGTGCTCATCGATGATCCGGCCGAGGAACGTGAAGATCGACCCGTCCTCGGGTTCGTGGTGGCAACCGTGGGCACGAGCGAGGGACGCCGTGGGGTCGCTCACGGCGATGCCGGTTCTCCTTGTCCCGTAGTCGAGGCCAAGAACCTTCGCCATCGCCGGCTCAGTCTGAGCAGAGATGCTTGAGGAGTCGAACGCAGAATCGGCCGTCCTCGGCCCGTTCGAAGTGGAGCTCGTCGGTGAACTCGCGCATGATGGTGATGCCCCGACCGCGTTCGCGCATCAGGTCTTCGGGCGGCTTCCAGCTGTCGTGGTCGAACCCGGGCCCCGAATCGAGAACGGTCACTTCGATCCGGTCGGGCGAGAAGTCGAAGTGGAGTTCGACGCCGACATCAGCGCTCATGGCGTTGCCGTGCTCCATGGCGTTGGTGCAGGCCTCGATCACCGAAGTGCTGAGCTCATCAATGGTTTTCTGGGGCGCGGGCAGGTCTCCGGCGAGTTCCATCAGGATCGCGTCGGGCACACCGAGAAAGACCAGCAGGCTGGGGATCTTGAGCTCGACGTGATGGGTCCGGTTGGGGTCGCTCATCGGTACCGTCCTGACATTCGCTAGGCGAAGCTCCGGATCGCCTCATCCTCGTTGTCGAACGAGGTAAAGACGGTATGCAGCTTGGAGACCATGAAGATGCTCTCGATACGATCGGAAACGTGCAGCAGTTTCAGGTCGCCGCCGTTCTTTTTCACCGTCGAGTAGCCCGAAATCAGGATTCCCAGTCCGGTCGAGTTGACCCAGTTCACCTTGCCGAGATCGACCAGGATGTTCAGGTTGCCCTCGTGGATCAGGGTCTTGATGGTCTCGGCGAATGTCGCGGCGTCGGGACCGCCCATGAGCTTCCCGCTCATTTCGATGATCGCGATGCCGTCCTGTTTGCGTTCCTTGATCTTCAAGCTTGAAACCTCCGTCAAAGCCGGGAAAGCGTTCGGCGAGGATAGGGATTCATCGTCACACTGTCCAGACACGATGTCAACGCTCGCGGGCCTGATGCAGCCCGACGATCACGGTGGCGATATCGTCGGGACGCGGAGCCGAGAAGGTCATCGCTTCACCGCTGACCGGGTGCACGAGATCGAGCTGGGCCGCATGAAGCATCTGTCGGGTCGCCCCGTTGACCATCGCCTGGGCCATGATGCGGTCCAGAGGATGGACCTGCTTGACCCTCGCATCGTCTCCGTAGAGCCGATCGCCCACCACCGGATGACTGCGGGAGGCGAAATGCACGCGGATCTGGTGGGTCCGGCCCGTATCGAGAGAAACACGACACAGCTGGCAGAACCCGAAATCCTCGACCACGACATACCGGGTCGCGGCACGACGACCTCCTGGCACCACAGCCATGCGGAGTCGTTGGGTCGGATGGCGACCGAGGTCTCCGGTCAAGGTGCCTTCATCCTTGTCCCACTGGCCCCACGACAGGCACTCGTAGGTGCGGCCGAGCGTCCGCTCGTGCAGCTGTTCGCTCAGGTGAACATGGGCGGTCTCGGTCAGCGCCACGACCATCAGGCCCGACGTGTCCTTGTCGAGACGATGGACCAATCCAGCGCGGATCTCGTCTCCCCCGGGAAGATCATCGAAGCGATGGCGCAGGGCGTTGACCAGGGTGCCTGTGTAATGCCCCGGCGCCGGATGGCAGACCATGCCGGCTGCCTTGTTCAGCACCAGAATGGACTCGTCCTGGTGGATCACATCGAGAGGAAGGTCCTCGGCCGTGATGTTCGTCGGCGGAAGAGGCGGCGGCGTGAACTCCACGACCTGACCCGGACTCAGCCGGTAGCGGCTCGGACGCACGATACCGTTCACCCGGACGGCACCGTCGGCGACCGCCTTCTGCAAGCGGCTGCGGGTGAAGTCATCACAGCGCTCCACCAGGTAATGGTCGAGACGCGTTTCACGATCTTCCTGCTCGACGGTGAAGCTCAGGGTTGTCCCGTTCGTGTCAGACATCACCACGTCCATCGGTGTCGAGAGAAGGAATCGGTTCAGGCGCGGGCTTGCTCTGTTCAACCCGGGAATCCCGCCAGAGGCAGAGGAACAAAACGGCGCCTCCGAGAGTGACCCCCATGTCGGCGACGTTGAACGTCCAGAAACGATGACTGCCGAGCCCGATGTCGATGAAATCGACCACCAGACCGTCATAGAAGATGCGGTCGATCAGGTTGCCCAGGGCACCGCCGGCGATCACGGCAATGGCTCCGCGGCGGATTCGCAGAGCCGGATCGGTTCGAACATAGAAGACCAGCAGGGCGACGGTCACCACGGCGCTGATGGCGATCAGCAGGGGCCGACCTCCGAGAGCCAGCCCCATGGCTGCGCCTGGATTGCGGACATAGGCGAGGCGGACGAAATCCCCAAGAACCTCGATCCTCGCCGAGAATACCGGAATGTTGTCCAGCACGATGCGCTTGGTCAGGAAATCGATGACCAGGACGACGGGAAGCCAGAGCCAGGGTCCGAACAGGGACGACCTGGTCAAAAGAGGCCCCTTTCCTCTTTCTCCTGGCAGGCGATGCAAAGCCGCGCGTCGAGCTTGGCCTTGAGTCGTTCATTGCCGATCTGAACCTCGCAATCCTGACATTTACCGTAGGTACCGTCCTCGATCCGCTGCAGGGCTTGATCGATCTGGTAGAGATAGCGTCCTTCGGACGAGGCGAACTGGATCGTCGTCTCGTACTGGATCTCGTCACTTCCCTGGTCGGCCATATGATTCGAATGGGCCTTGCCGGCATCACCGCCGAAATCCTCACCTTCGTGGTGAATGATCTGAGTGTGCTTAGCCAGGGATCGTCTGACCCGATCCCGCTCTCCCTCGAGGTAACCCCGGAATCGTTCCAAGTCGGTCTTTCTCATGATTCGCCTCCTTTATCCGTCGTCTCGCCGCACCAACGCTACAGTCACTTCGTGGCCGTCCACCGAGAAACTGTCACGGTTGGGCAGGTTGTCCATGGTCGTCGTCAGCTTCGCCAGGGTTTCCCTGGCCACGTGCTCGGCGTGGCTGTCGAGGGCACGGGTCACATCGTCATCTCCGCCTACGAACAGGGTGATCCTGTCGGCGACTTCGAGTTCGCTTGTCTTCCTCAGGTTCTGGACCTTGTTGATGATCTCGCGGCACAAGCCTTCGTCCCGAAGCGCCGCGGTCAGGGTCGTATCGATCGCTACCGTCAGGCCGTCCTGGGATCCGGCGACGAAGGGTTCGAGGCCCGCCTCGACGACCTGGATCTCCTCATGCGAGAACCCGGTCGGGACACCGTCGAGATCGAGTTCAACGCTCCCGTTCCTTCGGAGCTCCAGGATTTCTTCCGGCGTGATCGCAACGATGGCTTTGGCGGCCTGGGGAGCTCCTTTGCCGAAGCGGGGGCCCAGCGCGCGGAAATTCGCCTTGCCGCTGAGGATCGCGACGCTGCGGGGGTCGTCCACCAGGTCGATCGCCTTCAGGTTCAGTTCTTCCTTCAGGATGGCCTTGAGCCTCTGGTCGGACTGGAGACGCGAAGCCCGGTCGTCGTCCGAGTGCAGCACCAGGCGGCTGAGCGGCTGACGGGTTCGCAGGCCGGAATCCTGGCGTAGGGACCGCCCGGTTCCGACCACCTTCTGCGCCGCAGCCATGATGGACTCGAGGTCGAGATCCACGGCGTTGCGATCGGAGTCGGGATAGGCTTCCAGATGAATCGACGCTCGGGGGTCATCGACGTGAAGAGCCCGCCAGATCTCCTCGGTCGTGAACGGGATCATCGGGGCCAGCAGCTTCAGGCTGGCTTCGAGAACGGTGTGCAGGGTCGTGAACGCGGCGTGCTTGTCAGCCGACAGCTCACCCTTCCAGAAGCGTCGACGCGAGAGGCGAACGTACCAGTTGCTCAGGTCGTCCTGCACGAACGTGGCGAGGATCCGGCCGGCGCGGGTGAAGTCCATGGCTTCGAGAGCTTCGCGGACATCGCCGGTCACGGTGTTCAGGCGGCTGAGAATCCAGCGATCGAGCATGGCCGGTTCTGACGACAAGGTCGCGTCCGGGCGCCACTGATCGATGTTCGCGTAGAGCGAGAAGAACGCATAGGTGTTCTCGAGGGTCGCCAGGAGCTTGCGCTGCGCCTCCTTGACGCCGGCGATGTCGAAGCGGGTCGGAGTCCAGACCGGCGAGACGGTCAACATGTACCAGCGCAGCGGGTCAGCCCCCACGTCCCTCATGATCTCCATGGGATCGACAGTGTTACCGACGCTCTTGGACATCTTCTTGCCGTGCTTGTCGAGGATCAGTTCGATCGTCAGGTTGCGCTTGAAGCTGCTGCGCCCGGACAGGAAGGTGCTGATCACCAGCATGGTGTAAAACCAGCCGCGGGTCTGATCGATGCCTTCGCTGATGAAGTCGGCGGGGAACTGGCTCTCGAAAAGCTCCTTGTTCTCGAACGGATAGTGGTACTGGGCGTAGGGCATGGCGCCGCTGTCGAACCAGCAGTCGATGACCTCGGGCGTGCGACGCATCGTGCCGTCGCAGCCTCCGACGCGACAGTCGAACGTGATGCCGTCGACGTGGGGACGGTGCAGATCCGTCTCAGAGTGGTCTTCGCCGGTCAGTGCGGTCAGGTCAGCCCGGCAGGTCGGCAGATGGGTTTCGCCGCACGCATCGCAGATCCAGACGTTGAGCGGGGTGCCCCAGAATCGGGTGCGGCTCAGGGACCAGTCGATGTTGCCCTTGAGCCAGTTGCCGAAGCGGTTGGCGCCGACTTCGGGGGGCGCCCAGATGATCGCGTTGTTGGCCTCGACGAGCTGCTCGCGCATTTCGCTGGTCCGGATGAACCACGAGGGAGTCGCGAAGTAGATCAGCGGATTGCCGCAGCGATCGTGGAACGGGTAGTCGTGCTTGTACGATTCGGCTCGCAGAAGCTGACCGCCGTCGCGCAGGTCGCGGATGATCTGCTTGTCGGCCTGCTTGACCATCATGCCGGCATAGGGTTCGGCTTCGGCGGTGAACTGGCCGTTGGCGTCGACAGGGCGGAAGAAGGCCAGGTTCTCGCGTCGGCCGACCTGGTAGTCGTCCTCGCCGAACGCGGGCGCCATGTGCACGATGCCCGACCCGCTCTCGAGGGTCACGAAGTCGGCCGCGACGATCTTGAAGGCCTCGGTGCCGGGTTCCGGGCTGCAGAAGGGGAAGAGCTGCTCGTAGCGGCGGCCGAGCAGGTCACGCCCCTTGAAGCGGTCGAGCACCACGGTGGCCACATCGGGATCGAGCACGCCGAGGCGGGCTTCGGCGAGGATCAGCACGTCGTCGCCATGACGGACCCGCACGTAGTCGAAGTCCTCCCCGATGGCCAGCGCCACGTTGGACGGGAGGGTCCAGGGCGTCGTGGTCCAAGTGAGGAACGATTCGTCGGCATCGCTCGCCTTGAGTTTCACGAAGATGCTCGGGTCGTCCACCGACTGATAGGAGTTGGCCATCTCGTGGCTCGAGATGGGAGTTCCGCAGACCGGGCAGTACGGCACGACCTTGTGGCCGTGGTAGAGGAGGTCCTTGGCGTGGAACTGCGCGAGGATCCACCAGAGAGTCTCGATGTAGTCGTTGTCGTAGGTGATGTAGGGATTGTCCAGGTCGACCCAGTAACCCAGACGCTCGGTGAACTCATCCCACTCGGCCTTGCACACCCAAACGCTTTCACGACACTTGGCGTTGAATTCCTCGAGGCCGAACTGCTCGATGGCGGCCCGCCCCTGGATGCCCAGACTCTTTTCGACCGACCGCTCGACCGGCAAACCGTGAGTGTCCCACCCTGCCTTGCGGACGACATGGTGGCCAGTCATCGTCTTGTAGCGGCAGGAGATGTCCTTGGTCAAACGGGCCATGACATGATGAACGCCCGGCATGCCGTTGGCCGTCGGCGGTCCTTCATAGAAGACCCAGACAGGGCCCCCGACGCGCTCGCTGATGCTGCGGCCGAAAGTATCGTCGGCCTTCCAGAACTCGCTGATGCCGTGTTCCGACTGGGCGTCGTGGAACGGCCTGGCCAGGCCGGGATAGAGAATGTCCGGCTGGATGTTGCGCAGTTTCTTGGTGGCTCGTTCGGACATCCTAGTCTCCGGCCGGATCTCGGGAGGGCGGCATGCGTTTCATGATCTCCTCGACCAGGCGACACAGCCTCGGCTCCACTTCCTGGGCGACACGGATGATGGCATCCACATCGGCGGGATGGAGATTGTCGGGGAAGCAGGCGTCGGTCACCGCGGACAAGCCGAGGACCCTCATGCCGCCGTGCACCGCCACGAGGTTTTCCGGGACGATCGACATGCCGACCGTATCGGCGCCGATGGTCCGGAGGAATCTGTACTCAGCCGCCGTCTCGAGGTTCGGACCCGCCACGGCGCAGTACACCGCTCGACGCAGGGGCAGGCCCAGGTCCAGGGCCGTGGATTCGGCCAAGGCCAGCAGTTCCTTGTCGTAGGGAGAACTCATGTCGGGAAACCGGACCCCCAGCCGATCGTCGTTCGGCCCGATCAGCGGGTTGTCGCCCATCAGGTTGATGTGATCGGTGATCACGGTCATGTCCCCGGGTCCGAGTTGGGGGTTCATGCCTCCGACCGCATTGGACATGATGAGCGTCCGGGCTCCGAGAGCACGCATCACCCTGACAGGGAGGGTGATCTGCTTCATCGAGTAGCCCTCGTAGTAGTGGACGCGTCCCTGCATGGCCATGACGCGACGACCGCCGAGAAGACCGAACACCAGCTGACCCTGATGGCCTTGCACCGTGGATCTGACGAAATGGGGAATACGATCGTAGGGAACCTTGGCGACGGCATCGATACTTTCAGCCAGATTCCCGAGCCCCGTCCCGAGGATCATCCCGATCTCGGGCTCGAAATCAGTGGTTTTGCGCAGGAACGCTGTCGCGTCCTGAATCTGGGTCCACAGATCACTCACGGTGTACCTCACGGTATAATCAATGGCGTCTAGCCACGGCATCCGTCCGATGCGTCGATGAAAACGCAGCTTCTCAAGGCGCGGAAAGGTAACATGAGGCAGGTCCAACGGAAAGAGGAAACCGGATCCCCAGCCCCGGTTATTGCTCCCGGGAACCGAAAAGAGTCGTTCCGATGCGCACCATCGTCGCTCCTTCGGCGATGCCGACCTCGAAATCGTCCGACATTCCCATGCTCAGATGCGGGAGCGGAGCCCCGCTGCTCGCACGTACGGACTCGGAAAGCCGACGCAGCGAACCGTAGATCTCCCGAAGCTCCGATTCTCCGGCACCGACCCGGCCCATGGTCATGAACCCCTGAATGTCGAGATGGAGGAGCTGCAGAGCCTGGGCTGCGGCCTCGGGGGCTTCATCGAGAGCCAGCCCATGTTTCTGAGTCTCCTGACTGGCGTTGACCTGCAGCAGCACCGCCTGACGCAGTCCCGCCTCCCCCGCCGCGCGGTCGATCCTTCGGGCCAGGGCCAGGGAATCGACCCCGTGGATCAATTCGAAAGCACCGACGACCTTGCGGACCTTGTTCTGCTGGAGGGTGCCGATGAAGTGCCATTTCAGGAGGGCAGGATCCAGTCCGTGATCCCGCAGAAGGGCAGGAAAGCTCTCGATGCGCGCGAGGGCGTCGGGAACCCTGTTCTCGCCCAGGATCCATTGACCCGCTCCGCAGGCGTCGAGCACCCGTTCGGGATCGACGCGCTTGGAAACCGCCACCAACGACACGGAACCGACACGGCGGCCCGCCGCAAGGCAGGCCGCCGTGATGCGGTCCTGGATCCGATTCAGGTTTTCGGCGACGACGGTCATGACCGCCTCCCGATCCCTACTGCCAGCGCAGGAGCAGAGTCTTGGGGTCCAGCTCCATGTTCAGGTGCGGAACTTCCTCCAGGTCGTGAACCTTGAGGATCCGAACGTGCACATGGGTTTTGTCAGGCTCCAGCAACGTGATGACGTCGAGCAGATCGTCGTAGTTGGCCACTTCCAGCGGCACGCCACGATCGTCGTAATTCTGGCCATTCCTGTGGACCTGGGCCGAGGTCCAGACCTCGGCGCCCCAGCTGCCCGCCAGTTTCTTGATACCTTCGATCTCCCAGCGTTCGGAGTGCTCGAAACGGGGCGTGCCGTCCATGATCACCACGTCGGGGGAGAAATGAGCGATCTCCTTGAGGAAGTTGGCAGTTTCGATGAGCTTGTCGAGCGTGAAGGCCTTGCGGTTGTAGACCAGGATCTGACGGTTGCGCTCGAGCTCCAGGTGCTTCTGCATCCGGTTCTCAAGCTGCAGGTTCTCGCACATCAGATGGAAGATCTCGTCGTAGAAAGCACGCAGCTTCTCGACCGACTCCTCGGTGGAGATGTGCATGACCTTGCGTCCCTGCAGCAGCGCGTCGACGGCAATGCCGACCAGGAACGCTGTTTTTCCCACGCCGGCGCGGGACAGGACGACGCCGATGTTCCCCTGCCCGATGCCACCGTTGATGGCCTTCTCGAACATGCGCAGAGGGCTGCGGTAGCGACTGTCTTTCGTGGACATCGTGAACTCCCTACTTGTTCCCGGCTGCCTTTTTCTCGGCGAACACCTTGACGAGCTCCAGGGCCACATCGGCCGGGGCTGGAGCATATTTGGCGAACTCCATCGAGTACTCTGCCTTGCCCTGGGTGCTGGACCTCAGGACGGTGGCGTAACCGAACATCTCGGACAGGGGCACGTTGGCGTCGATCCGGACGAATCCGTCGTCTTCGGTGGTGCCGACCACGATCCCCCGGCGCTGCATGATCGTGCTCAGGATCTCTCCCTGGAATTCGGTCGGACCCTCGACCGAGACGAGCATCAAGGGTTCGAGAGCGATGGGCTTTCCCTTGTTGTAATATTCGCGGAACGTCGCCCGGGCCGCGGCCTGGAAGGCCTGGTCCGATGAGTCAACCGCGTGGCTGTTGCCGTCCTCGAGGACGACCTTCAGGCCCTGAACAGGGTAGCCGATGTACGCGCCCTTGCCGAGCATGGACAGGAACCCCTTTTCAACGGCCGGAATGTACTCGGTCGGGATGTTGCCGCCGGACACCCGATTCTCGAAGTGGAACCCTCCGTCATCCGAGGGCTCAAAGAAGCCCTGGATCTTCGCGTATTGCCCCGATCCGCCGGTTTGTTTCCGGTGGGTGTAGTTGAAGGGCACCTGCTGGGTGATCGACTCCCGGAACGAGACCTTGGGCTTGCCGGCAGTGACCTCGGCGCCGTACTCGCGGCGCATGCGTTCGAGGTACACCTCGAGGTGGAGTTCCCCCATGCCCATGATCAGCGTGTCCCCGGTTTCCTCGTCGTTCCTGGTCCGGAACGTGGGGTCTTCCTTGGTGAACCGGTTCAGGGCCTTGGACATGTTCTGCTGGGACTTGTTGTCGATCGGCACGACGGCCAGGGAAATCACCGGTTCGGGCACGAAGATCGAGGAGACCGAGACGGTCTCACCCGATGTGAAGGTATCGCCCGACGCGCAGTCGACGCCGAACAAGGCGACGATATCGCCGCTGCTGGCCAGGGTGATGTCCGCCATCTGGTTGGCATGCATCTGGACCAGTCGGCCAACCTTGACCTTCTTGCCCGTCCGGGTGTTGACGATGCTATCGCCCTTCTTGATCGTGCCCTGGTAGAGACGAATGTACGTCAGCTGGCCGTAAGCGCCGTCTTCGAGCTTGAAAGCATGGGAGACCATCGGGTCTTCATCCTTGTAGGTCAGCTGGAACGTCTCATCCACGCCGTCTTTTCCGACGCGGTGAGCCTCGTTGACCACCTCGGTGGGGTTCGGCAGGTACCGAACGATCGCGTCGAGCAGCAACTGCACGCCGCGATTTTTGTAGGCGCTGCCCATGAAGACAGGCGTCAGTTCCCGGGAGATGACGCCGTTGCGGACGGCCTGATGAATCAACTCCTCGGTTACCGATTCCTCGAGCATGGCTCCCATCAGCTCGTCGCTGAACATGCTGGCGGCGTCGAGCATCTCTTCACGACGGGCCTCGGCCTCCATCTGGAGCGCGGCGGGGATATCTCCCCAGACCAGCTTCTCGCCGTGCTCGCCCTCGAAGCGGCAGGCCTTCATCGTCACCAGGTCGACGACGCCCTCGTGATCGGCTTCGAGGCCGATCGGAATCTGCATCATCACCGCATTGTGCCGCAGCTTTTCACGCAGCTGGTCGGTGACGCGGGCCGGATTGGCTCCCGAGCGGTCGCACTTGTTGACGAAGGCCAGACGCGGCACCTTGTAGCGTTTCATCTGACGATCCACGGTCATGGACTGGGACTGGACGCCGGCCACCGAGCAGAGCACCAGCACGGCACCGTCGAGAACACGCAGAGCCCGCTCCACCTCGATGGTGAAGTCGACGTGTCCCGGCGTGTCGATGATGTTGATGTCGTGATTGTTCCACTCGGCATAGGTCGCAGCCGAGGCGATCGTGATGCCGCGCTCCCGCTCGAGTTCCATCGAGTCCATGGTGGCGCCCACGCCGTCCTTGCCGCGGACCTCGTGGATCGCATGGATTCTGCCCGTGTAGAAGAGGATGCGCTCGGTCAGGGTCGTCTTGCCCGAATCGATGTGGGCACTGATCCCGATGTTGCGCAGTCTGGTGATATCTCGGCTCATGTCGTCCTCCGGCCGTGGTGGCGATCTTCTTCACCGACGACCCGGTCTGGTTCGTGACAGGGACCCGCTCTCGGCGGATCCGCTGCGGAGCATACACCAACGCCCGCCGTTTGGCGGGCGTGGAGCGGCAAAAATAGAAGAAAAGCGGAGTATTGCAAACAGTATTCCAGGTTGATCACTCCAGGGCTCCGATCACGCCATGCCGGCGGCCCACCTTGGCGAACGCTTCGAGGCAGCAATCCACCTGGTCCGCCGTATGCGCGGCCGACAGCTGGAGCCGGATCCGCGCCTGCCCTCTCGGAACCACCGGAAAACTGAATCCTATGCAGTAGATGCCCTCCTCGAGCAGATCGGCGCTCATGCGCTGAGCGAGAAGAGCGTCGTTCTCGTGACGGCGAAAATGCACCGGAACGATCGGATGGCTGCCGTTTTCGACGTCGAATCCGAGCTCCCGCAGTCCCGAGCGCATGCGTCGCTCATTGTCGCGGAGGCGATCGATCGGACCGGTGTCCTCCCGCAGGATCCGCAGCACTTCGAGACTCGCGCCGCACACGACCGGCGGCACCGAATTGGAGAACAGGTACGGGCGGCTCTTCTGCCGCAACCATTCGATCATTTCCCTCGGTCCGGACGTGCAGCCGCCCAGGCCGCCGCCAAGAGCCTTGCCCAGGGTCGTGGTGATGATGTCGATCCGATCGATCACGCCGCACTTCTGATGGGTGCCGCGTCCGGTCTCCCCGGTGAACCCCGTGGCGTGGCTCTCATCCACCATCACCATGGCGTCGTGAGCCTCGGCCAGGTCGCAGATCTCGTCGAGCTTGGCGTAGTCGCCGTCCATGCTGAACACGCCGTCGGTGACGATCAGGCGCAGGCGCGCATCGGCGTGCTGAACCAGGGCTTCCTCGAGCTTCGTCATGTCGCCGTGGGCATAGATCGCCCGACGCGACTTGGCGAGCCGGACCCCGTCGATGATCGAGGCATGGTTGAGCTGGTCGGTGATGATGGCCGTGTCCTCGGTCATGAACGGCTCGAAGACGCCGCCGTTGGCGTCGAAGCAGGCGGCGTAGAGGATCGTGTCCTCGGTGCCGAGGAACTCGCTGAGCTCGGCTTCGAGCCGCTTGTGCAGAGAAGTCGTGCCGCAGATGAACCGCACGGAACTCAACCCGTAACCCCACTGATCGAGGGTGCGACGGGCCGCCTCGACCACGCGCGGATCCGCCGCGAGTCCCAGGTAGTTGTTGGCGCAGAAATTCAGGATCCGCTTGCCGCCCACGGTGATCTCGGCTCCCTGAGGGCTTTCGATCACACGCTCTTCCTTGTACAGCCCCTGCTCCCGGATCGCAGCGAGCTCGCCGCGTAGAAACTCTCCGTACTGGCCGATCATCCAGATCCTCCGACTGCTACGGGAAAGCCGGGGGCGGGAGCAATGCTCACCACCCCCCTCCCCCGGTTATGTGTAGTAGGACTTCATTTCTTCGAGCGTCTTGACCGGCACGCGTCCGGCCTGGCCGGCCTGACCGAAAGCGATCATGCGCGACTTGACGACCTCGGCCATGGCTTCCCGGGCCGGCTTCATGTAGTCGCGCGGATCGAACTTGCCGGGACTCTCGGCGAAAACCCTGCGGATCGCACCGGTGATGGCCAGGCGGTTGTCCGTGTCCACGTTGATCTTGCGCACACCGTGGGCGATGCCCTTCTGGATGGCCTCGACCGGCACCCCGTAGGTAGTGGGCATCCGGCCGCCGAACTCGTTGATGACGTCGATGAGCTCCTTGGGCACCGAGCTGCTGCCGTGCATCACCAGGTGGGTGTTGGGCAGGCGGCGGTGGATCTCCTCGATCAGGTCCATCTTGAGCACGTCGCCCGAGGGCTTCTGCGTGAACTTGTAGGCGCCGTGGCTCGTGCCGATGGCCACGGCAAGGGCGTCGCAGCCTGTCTCGGCGACGAAGCGCTCGGCTTCGTCGGGGTCGGTGAGGTGGGCCAGGGCTTCTTCGCCGGTGAGGCCGGCACCGTGCCCGTCCTCGATGCCGCCGAGGCATCCGATCTCGGCCTCGACCGTCACGCCGAGAGCGTGGGCGCGCTCGACGACCTGCCTCGTCACCTCCACGTTCTGCTCGTAGGTGGCCGGCGTCTTGCCGTCCTCGAGCAGCGAACCGTCCATCATGACCGACGTGAAGCCCTGGTCGATGGCGCTGAAGCAGGTGGCGGGGCTGTTGCCGTGATCCTGATGCATGGCGATCGGGATTTGCGGATGCAGTTCCACTGCGGCGAGCATGAGATGACGCAGATAGTTGTCCTGGGAATAGGAGCGAGCTCCTCGCGAAGCCTGCACGATGACCGGCGACTCGGTCTCCACGGCGGCCTGCATGATCGACTGGATCTGCTCCATGTTGTTGACGTTGAAGGCGCCGACGCCGTAGCCGTGTTCGGCGGCGTGGTCGAGCATGACGCGCATGGGGATCAAGGGCATGGTGATGGCTCCTGTTCGGGGTTCTTCAGCCGGGCCGTTCGGTCCCGACGCCGCCAAGATAGCCTGTCTGAGCAGCGGGATCAACGATCGACCTGAACGAGAGAAAGCGACCAGCAGGGCTGATCGCTTTCTTCGATCGTCGGGAAAATGGTGGAGGCGGCGGGAATCGAACCCGCGTCCAGAACCGGCACCCTGCCAACGTCTCCATGCGTAGTCGACTCTTAAGTCTCGTCCGATCGCTGGCGTGTCGACAGACCCACGATCAGACCAGTCTTCGTCAAAGTTTCACCCGTCACCAGAAGACACGGATTCGGGTTAGACTCCAGATGACGGCGCCCCGTCGGCCGGACTGGAGTCCCTCTGGCCGGGGAACGCGCTGCCTCTATTTAGGCAGCGAGAGCGTAATGCTCAGTGTCATTTGTTTGTGTTTCCAGTGTTTTACGAGATTCTGGGATCTCGGCATGCAGTCAACAGTCCTCCGACCCCGTCGAAACCAGGTCGCCCCCACGAAGTGGGTCCACCTCATGATAGTCGAGATTGGGAGGGGTGTCAAAAGGAGGAAAGATCGGGAAGCATAAAAAAAGCGAGGGAGCCGCGGAACGGATCCCTCACTTCCAGGAGGCGCAACACCTCGGAAAACCCGGCGTCGCGGTTAGACGACACCCATATCCATCATCGCGTCGGCGACCTTGAGGAAGCCGGCGATGTTGGCGCCGTTCACGTAGTTGCCGGGCGTGCCGTACGCTTCGGCGGTCTCGAACGAGGCCTTGTGGATCGACTTCATGATGACGTGCAGCCTGGCGTCGACCTCTTCGCGGGTCCAGCTCAGACGCAGGCTGTTCTGGCTCATCTCGAGGCCGGACACGGCCACACCGCCGGCGTTGGCGGCCTTGCCTGGGCCGAAAAGGATCCCGGCTTCATGGATGATGTCGACAGCCTCCGCCATGGTCGGCATGTTCGCCCCTTCGCAGAGGCAGAGGCAGCCGTTGCCGACCAGTTTCTTCGCATCCTCCGGGCGGATCTCGTTCTGGGTCGCGCAGGGGATCGCAATATCGCAAGCCACTCCCCAAGGACGTTCTCCGGGGAAGTACTCGACGCCGAATTGATCCGCATAGGTTTTGACTTCATCGGTCGCGGCCCGTCGCATCACATGCATGTATTCGATCTTCTCGCCCGAAATGCCGTCGGGATCGTAGACGAAACCGTCGGGGCCGGAAAGCGTCACGACCTTGCCGCCCAGTTCGACCACCTTGGAGACGGCTCCCCAGGCGACGTTACCGAACCCGGAAACCGCGACGGTCTTGCCCGCGATCTCTTCTCCACGGGTGGCCAGCATTTCCTGGGTGAAATACACCACGCCGTAACCGGTCGCTTCAGGGCGAATCAAGCTTCCCCCCCAACCGATGCCCTTGCCGGTCAGGACGCCCACGAACTCGTTGCGGATGCGCTTGTACTGACCGAAGAGGTACCCGATCTCCCGACCGCCCACTCCGATGTCGCCGGCGGGGACATCGGTGAATTGACCGATGTGACGGCACAGCTCGGTCATGAAGCTCTGGCAGAAGCTCATCACCTCGTTGTCGCTTTTGCCCTTGGGATCGAAATCGGAACCGCCCTTGCCGCCTCCCATGGGCAGAGTCGTGAGGCTGTTCTTGAAGGTCTGTTCGAAGGCGAGGAACTTCAGGATACCGAGGTTGACGCTCGGGTGGAAGCGCAGGCCGCCCTTGTAGGGGCCGATGGCGCTGTTCATCTCGACCCTGAAACCGCGATTGATCTGGACCTCGCCGCGGTCGTCGCGCCAGGGCACGCGGAACATGATCACCCGCTCGGGCTCGACGATCCTCTCCAGGATCTTCGCTTTCCGGTACTCCGGATGCTTGTCGAGAACCGGCCACAGGGACGTGGCGACCTCTTCCACCGCCTGATGGAATTCAGCCTGTTCGGGGTTCTTGGCGATAACCTGCTCCATGAACGCCTTGATACCAGTCATCTTTGAAGCTCCCGTAAAGGGTGGTCGAATCCTGAGTTTCCCGCGCGATCGTTCCGACCTCGCTGCCTCAAAGCTATGAGTCCGGAAAGCCCGCGCAAGGAAAAAGCAGCACCCCCGAACGCCCGGAAACGCGATCCGACAGGGAGTTGCCGTTCACGGTCATTCCACGTCCGGTCTCAACACGACGCCGCGGCTCGTGCGTCCGTCGATCATCACCCGAATCGGCTCGTTGATCCGGACATGATGGAGATACTTCGTTCGGGTCGTCACGGGCAGGGATTCGAACCAATCCCAGTCGAGCACGCCGCCGCCGCTGCTCTGATTCACCGTGAGGTATCCGATCTGGAACGACGTGAGGTTCTGGAAAAAATGCGAACCCTGGCTCGGGGTCACCTTGAATTCGTCGAGGTCGGTCTCGACGATCACTTTCGCCCCGCTGATGCCGGCCCACTCTACCGGAACGCCCAGCCATCGGTCGGACGATCCCCAGCGGCCCGGGCCGATGAGCAGATAGGGCCGCCCATCTTTCAGGAGTTGGGCGTTCATCAGGGAGACGTCTTCGGCGATGGCCACGGTGGACCCGCGATCGAAAGAGTCCCGCGGAATGAACACGATGTCGCGGATATCTCCGTACTGTCCATTGCCCAGCGCTACCTCGGTGGAGATGACGACGTTTTCCCCCTGCATCAATTCGAGGTCGAGGTCGGGGGATTCCCTGTCGCTCATCAGGGGACGGATCTGCAGGAGGCCGAATTCGGCGCCATCGGTGCCGTCGTGGAGATCCACGGCGAATTCCATCTCGACTTCACAGCTCAGGCACCGGCAACCGAGTTTGAGGAGATAGGACAGGATCTCGGCGAGGGGAAAGATGTCGTATTTGAGGACATGGGCGAAGGTGACCAGTCGCGGTCCCGGGCGACTGATGCCGTCGTTGATGCGCTCGTCCTCGGCCGAGTAGGTCGAACCGACGGCGTTCAGGGTCCCATGACGTTCCGCATCCTCGAGATCCTGCCAAACGATGGTGCCTGCCTCGTACTGGGTGGGATAGCGATCGGGATCGGAGACGTCCACCGCCTGGAATCGTTTCTGGGAATTGCGCAGGGTTTCGCTGACCGAAGCGAACTGCATCAGGTGTTCGGGCTGGCGGGGCGAAAACCGCAGGCTCTGCCCTCCCTCCACGACCACGCGACCGAGTCCGAGGGAAACCTGGGCCACACCGTCCTCGGGCTTGAGATGGCAAGATGGGTAATGGTTGATCGAATGGGCCACGCCGGCGAAATGGGGATACACAACGTTCTCGTGTTGACTGCCGACGACCTTCTGGATGATCACCGCCATCTTCTCCTCTTCCACCAGGTTCTCGGTGGCCGAGAGGTACGCGCGGGCCCCCTGGAAGAAGGTGGAAGCGTAGACCAGCTTGATGGCGTCGCAAAGCTGGTCGAGACGGGTCGCCAGGCTCGTGTGATTGTTGGCGACCATGTAGGTGCGGTAGACTCCGGCGAACGGTTGGCTCTGTGCGTCTTCGAGCAGGCTCGAAGACCTCACCGCGAGCGGATACCGGAAGGACACCAGAAAAACCTTCAGGTCGTCATAGATCGATTCGGGCAGCTTGGCTGCGAGGAACGCCTTGGCCACCTCGTCGTCGGAACTGGCGTGAATGGCGAGTTCGCGCAGATCGCCCTGCTCCAGAAAGGCGTCGAACACGTCGGTGGCGATCACGGCCGTCGGCGGAACATGCAGGTTCACTCCAGGGAAGAGATCACGCACGCCGTAACGGTTGATGACGTGATTCATGAAGGCCAGTCCACGCGCCTTGCCGCCGAGCGATCCTGTGCCGATACGCGTGAAACCCGTCGTGTCGTCGAAGTTCTGGCGCGAGAAATCAGCCACGATTCCCTTGTGGGATTCCACCCGGTGGCGCGCCAGGGTCTCCACCAGAAACGCCCGGAGTTCGTCGACGGAGTCGAAGGAGTCCACCTTGTGCGGCTTGAGGGTGTTGGCCAGACCGAACCTCGTTCTCGCGCGCAACCAGTTCGAAAAATGGTCATGGGAGGCGTGGTAGACGAGGGACTCATCCGGGACCCTCGCCATCTCACGGATCAGGGACCTCGTGTTGTGGGCACGGCCGATCTCGTCGCCGTTCGGGGTACGGAACACGAAGTCGCCGAAGCCGAACTGCTCCCTCAGGAAGTTGCGGAAGTCCTTGAGCAGACGCGGCGAGTTCTTGTGCAGGAACGTGGCGCCGACCAGTTCCGCCTGCTCACGGTTCCCCTCGTCGCTTGATTGAAGCGCGACAGGCATGGCTGGATCGTCCGCCTTGATCCGACGGATCAGGTCGAATCCGGCGTCCGCCTCCTTTTTCCCATTCCTCGGAAAACGGACGTCGCTAATCACTCCCAGCAGATAGGGGCGATAGCGCTCGAAGATGTCTATGGCTTCTTCATAATCCCGTGCGAAAAGGATCTTCGGCCTCGCCCGCATCCTCAAAAGCTTCTGGGCCAGGTTCACGCTGTCGGCCATGAGGTCATGGGTCTGCTGCACGATCTCCGTATAGGCAAGGGGCAGGTATGCCGAGTAGAACCGGACGGAATCCTCGACCAGCAGGATGACGCGCACGTCACCGTGTCGCGTATCGTCGTCCACATTCCATCGATCCTCGACGTGCTTGATGATCGCGAGCAGGAGACTGGCGTCCCCGGTCCAGATGAAGACGTTGTCGATATTGCCGTCGGATTCCTGGATGACCGATTCGAGTTCCCGTGTGTTGTAGCCCAGAACGATGATCGGCAGGAGTCCGTTGATGGACTTGGCTTCGGCCGCGAAGTCCGAGGCCGACATGTCGCCGACCCTGATCATCGAGAGCACAAGGTCGTATTCCCCTTTGTGAATCATGTCGAGGGCCTCTTCGCCGTCCGTGGCGCGAACGATCCGAGGCGCCGAACTGAGGTTCAGCTCCCTGTATTCGGACAGCAGGATCTCGGTCAATCGCCCCCCCTCTTCGAGGGTGAAGGCGTCGTAGAGGCTGGCAACCAGCAGGATGTTCCGGACCCGGTACTTGATGAGCTGATCGAATCCCGAATACTGCTCACGCTCCTGGCTCTTGAGATCGTGCCACGTCTGCTCCACGGCTTCGTCGATCCGGGTGCTGTCCATGAACTTCCTTTCGAAGACTGCTGATCTGCGGCACGATCACCGCACCCTAGCGACCCGATCCCCCTGCTGTCAAATAGACCCTCGGTAAAGAAACGGGGAGGGAGCGACTGCCGCCGCCCCCTCCCCGTCAGGCTTGGGCCCGTCTTCCGGATCAGGCCTTGAACTCCACACCCTGGGCCAGGTGAACTTCGCCGCCCCAATTGATGGTGTTGGTCTGGCGTCGCATGTAGGTTTTCCAGCAGTCCGAACCCGATTCCCGGCCGCCGCCGGTCTCCTTCTCGCCGCCGAACGCACCGCCGATCTCGGCGCCCGAGGTGCCGATGTTCACGTTGGCGATGCCGCAATCACTCCCGATGACGCTGTAGAACGCCTCGGCCTCGGCGACGCTGTCGGTGTAGATCGACGACGACAGGCCCTGGG
>Ga0180007_10000490_pt1 | contig 66753 bp, 69 predicted proteins | sample MM_PC_MetaG_FD_121122 | JGI IMG/M metagenome (GOLD analysis project Ga0180007, IMG submission 121122) | Groundwater microbial communities from the Aspo Hard Rock Laboratory (HRL) deep subsurface site, Sweden - MM_PC_MetaG | ecosystem: Environmental > Aquatic > Deep subsurface > Groundwater... | reverse complement strand
TGGCCACCATCGGCCAGGTGGGCAACATCCACCACGAAAAGATCACCCTGGGCAAGGCTGGCCGCAATCGCTGGAAGGGCCGTCGGCCTGAGGTGCGCGGCGTGGCCATGAACCCGGTCGACCATCCTCTGGGCGGCGGCGAGGGCAGAAGCTCCGGCGGTCGGCATCCGTGTTCCCCGTGGGGCATGCCGAGCAAGGGTTACAAGACCCGCAAGCCGAAGAAGTCGTCCTCCAAGCTTATCGTCAAGCGCCGCGGGCAGAAGTAGGAGTAGAACATGGCCAGATCAGTCAAAAAAGGTCCCTTTGTGGACGGCCATCTGCAGAAGAAGGCCGATATCGCAAGCGAAAACAAGGACCGCCGCGTCATCAAGACCTGGTCGCGCAGGTCCACCATCCTTCCCGAGATGGTCGGGCTCACGTTCGCGGTCCACAACGGACGCAAGTTCATTCCCGTGTTCGTGACGGAGAATATGGTCGGGCACAAGCTGGGTGAATTTTCGCCCACCCGCACCTTCTTCGGACACGCTGCGGACAAGAAATCCAAGGGCAAGTAGGGAGCGCAAGCATGGAAGCCAAAGCTATCGCCAAGTACCTGCGCATTTCAGCGCGCAAGGTGCGGATTGTGGCGGAGAACATTAAGGGCAAGCCGGTTGAGGATGCGCTCAACATCCTGAAGTTCACGCCCAAGAAATCGGCTCAGCTGATCAGTAAGGTGCTGTACTCGGCCATCGCCAACGCCGGACAGATGCCCGGCTGCGACGTGGACGCTCTCGTTGTGGGGAATGTGATGGTGAACGAAGGTCCGACCCAGAAGCGCATCATGCCTCGCGCCATGGGCCGTGCCTACCGCATCCTCAAGCGCACCAGCCACATAACCGTCATCGTGAAGGAAAAGTAGGGGGCGCCATGGGTCAGAAAGTACATCCGATCGGGTTCCGCCTGGGGTATACCAAGAACTGGCTTTCCCGCTGGTTCAGCAAGAAGGACTATCCGGCCTTCGTTCTCCAGGACGACCAGCTCCGTAAATACGTCAAGAAGAAGCTCTACCACGCCGGTCTCGCCAAGATCGAGATCGAACGTGCCGGCGGCAAGGTGCGCCTCGTGCTGCACACTGCCCGTCCGGGCATCGTCATCGGCCGCAAGGGCGCTGAGATCGAGAAGCTGCGCGACGACCTCAAGAAGGAATTCGGCCAGGACATCACCATCGAGGTGACCGAGATCCGCCGTCCTGAGGTTGAGGCCCAGCTTGTGGCCGAAAGCATCGCCACACAGTTGGAGCGCCGCGTGGCCTTCCGCCGCGCCATGAAACGCACCGTGGCCCTGTCCCGCAAGTTCGGGGCCGAGGGCATCAAGGTCGCCTGCGCAGGCCGCCTGGCCGGTGCTGAGATCGCCCGCTCCGAATGGTACCGTGACGGCCGCGTGCCCCTGCACACCCTGCGCGCCGACATCGACTACGGTTACGCCACCGCCAAGACCACCTATGGCATCATCGGCGTCCGTGTCTGGATCTTCAAGGGTGAGATTCTTGACAAGGTAGGAAAGTAACATGCTCTCGCCAAAGAAACTCAAATACCGCAAGAAGCAGAAGGGCCGCATCAAGGGCCCCGCTGTGAAGGGAAGCACCATCGCCTTTGGTGATGTGGCTCTGAAAAGCCTGGAGCCGGGTAAGCTCTCCAACCAGGAGATCGAGTCCGCCCGTATCGCCATCATGCGCCACATCAAGCGCGGCGGTAAGGTCTGGATCCGCATGTTCCCGGACTACCCGACCACCAAGAAGCCCGCTGAAACCCGCATGGGTTCCGGCAAGGGCGCGCCCGACGGCTGGTGCGCACCCATCCGCGCCGGTCGCATCCTTTACGAAGTCAAGGGCGTTGATCTCGCTGTGGCCAAGGTCGCACTGACCCGCGCCATGCACAAGCTGTCCGTCAAGACGGTCATCGTGGTCAAGGAGGGCGCTGAATAATGGACGCCAAGGAACTGCGGGCCCTGGACGCGGCCGAACTCAGCAACAAGCTGGTCGACCTGCGCAAGGAGCTCTTCAACCTTCGTTTCCAGCATGCCACTGCGCAACTGGAGAACACTCAGCGCATCCCCGCTGTCAAGAAAGTCATCGCGCGCATTCTGACCATTCAGACTCAGCGCGCAATGGGAGCATAGGCCATGTCCGAGACGACTCACGAAAGCAACAGGCGGACTCTCACCGGCGTCGTGGTGAGCGACAAGTGCGACAAGACCATTGTGGTCAGCGTCGCCACGCTCATCAAACATCCGCTGTTCAAGAAATACATTCGCCGCCGCAAGAAGTTTATGGCCCATGATCCCAACAACGACTGCGGGATCGGGGACACGGTAACCATCGTTGAGCACCGCCCCCTGAGTGCTCGCAAGCGCTGGCACCTGTCCAAAATCGTTGAGAAAGCGGTGTAGGTGCAGCCATGATCCAGAGCGAAACCAATCTCGACGTCGCCGACAACTCCGGCGCCAAGCTGTTGTGCTGCATCAAGGTGCTCGGCGGCTCCAAGCGCCGCTATGCCTCGGTGGGCGACATCATCGTCGTGTCTGTCAAGGAAGCCATGCCCCATTCCAAAGTGAAGAAGGGCGCTGTGATGAAGGCCGTTGTTGTCCGCACCAAGAAAGAAGTTGGCCGTCCTGACGGTTCCTTCATCCGGTTCGACACCAACTCCGCCGTTCTGCTGAACAACGCAAACGAGCCGCTGGGAACCCGCATCTTCGGACCCGTTGCCCGCGAGCTGCGTCTGAAGAACTTCATGAAGATCGTCTCCCTGGCCCCGGAAGTCCTCTAGGACGACCGTAACAGGGACGTAAGGACAAAGTCATGAACTGCAAGATTCGTAAAGACGACAAGGTTATGATCCTTGCCGGCAAAGACAAGGGTAAGATCGGCAAGGTGATCAAGATCCTTCGTAAGAAGGACCGTGTTCTTGTCGAGGGCGCCAACAAGGTCAGCCGCCACACCAAGGCTAACCCGTACGCCAATCAGCCCGGCGGCATCGTGGAAAAGGAAGCCCCCGTACATGTCTCCAACGTCGCCGTGGTGTGCAATGCATGCACCAAGGCCACGCGCGTCGGCTACCGGGTGAATGAAGACGGCAAGAAAGTTCGCTTCTGCAAGAAGTGTAACGAAACCATCCAGTAGGTTGCGCCATGAGACGCCTTGAAACAGTTTACAATGAGAAGATCGCAGGCGAACTCAAGAAAGAGTTCGGCTACAAGAGCAGCATGGAGATCCCTCGCATGGAGAAGATCTCCCTGAACATTGGCCTGGGCGAAGCCAGCCAGAACCCCAAGCTCATTGACGCAGCCGTCATTGAGCTGACAAAGCTCGCTGGTCAGAAAGCCGTTGTCACCCGCGCAAAGAAGTCCATCGCGGCCTTCAAACTGCGCGAGGGACAGCCCGTAGGTTGCCGTGTGACCCTGCGCGGAGAGCGCATGTGGGACTTCTACGACAAGCTCGTGAGCTTCGCTCTGCCCCGTGTGCGCGACTTCCGCGGCGTCCCTGACCGTGGCTTTGATGGCCGTGGCAATTTCACCATGGGCATCAAGGAACACACGATCTTCTTTGAACTGGAGATCGACAAAGTTGAATTGGTCAAGGGCATGAACGTCACCATCTCCACCACCGCGAAGACGGACAAGGAAGGCAAGCTGCTGCTCGACCTCCTTGGCATGCCTTTTAAAAAATAGGAGGAAACCGGTTTGGCCAGGACAAGTCTCAGGGTGAAAGCCCAACGCAAGCCGAAGTTCAAGGTCCGGGCTTACAATCGCTGCCCCATTTGTGGACGCTCCAGGGCATACTTGCGCAAGTTCGGCTGCTGCCGCATTTGCTTCCGCAACAAGTCCCTGGCCGGTGAACTCCCCGGCGTGCGTAAATCCAGCTGGTAAGTCCCAAGGAGATCTGATTATGTCTGTTTCTGATCCCATTGCCGACATGCTCGCCCGCATCCGCAACGCGCACAGCGCCTTCCACTCTAATGTGGAGATGCCCGCGTCCAAGATGAAGGCGTCCATTGCCGAAATCCTCAAGGCTGAGGGTTACATTTCCGACTGCGCCAGTGCTGAGGGCAAGCTGAAGCTGACCCTTAAGTACGCCGCTGGCAAGTCCGCAATCCGCGGGCTCAAGAAGGTCAGCACCCCCGGGCGTCGCGTTTACGTGGGCGTGGATGACATCCCCAAGGTCCAGAATGGACTGGGGATTTGCATCCTCTCCACCTCGCGCGGCCTGCTCGCTGGTGCCCAGGCCACCGCCGATAAGATCGGCGGCGAACTCCTTTGTGAAATCTGGTAGAAGAGGTAAACATGTCTCGTATCGGGAAAAAACCTGTTCCCATCCCTGCCGGGGTGGAGGTGAAAGTCGGCGCTGACGCCGTGCAGATCAAGGGCCCCAAGGGTTCCTTGTCCACCCCCGTGCATCCTTCCGTCACGTACGCGTTGGAAGGAAATGAAATGTTGGTGTCCCGGGTCGATGAGTCCCGTGTAGCCTGCGCTCAGCACGGTCTTCGTCGCACCCTTCTGGCCAACTGCGTCGAGGGTGTGACTGTGGGCTTCAAGAAGACTCTTGAGGTCATCGGCGTTGGCTACAAGGTGGCAGTGCAGGGCAAGAGCGTCGTGCTCACCGTCGGCTTCTCTCACCCGGTGGAGTATCCTCTGCCGCAGGGTGTTGATGCTGTGGTTGAGGGCAACAAACTGCATCTCACCGGCATCGACAAACAGCTTTTGGGTGAAGTGGCCGCGCAGATCCGACGTGTGCGTCCGCCCGAGCCGTATAAGGGCAAGGGCATCAAGTACATCGAAGAACACATCAGGCGTAAGGCCGGCAAGTCCGGTTCTAAAAAATAGCGGAGTGCGGCTATGAAGATGACCAAAGAACAGGCGCGGCATCGCAGGAAGCTGCGCATCCGCAAGAAGGTGAACGGAACCGAGAACAAGCCCCGGCTTGTGGTTTTTCGCTCCAACATGCACATCTACGCCCAGCTCGTGGACGACGAGACCGGTTGCACCCTTGTCAGCTCTTCCACGCTGACCATGACCCGCGGCGGCGACGCCATTCGGGCCAACCTCGAGGGCGCTGCCAGTGTGGGCAAGGACATAGCGGAGAAGGCCAAGGCCAAGGACATCTTGACCGTAGTCTTTGATCGCAACGGGTACCTTTACCACGGCCGAATCAAGGCCCTTGCCGACGGCGCCCGCGAGGGCGGCCTCAAATTCTAGGGGTGGGTCTAAAAATGGAACAGAATGATTCCGGCTTCATCGAGAAGATTGTGTATCTCAACCGCGTGGCCAAGGTCGTCAAGGGCGGCCGCCGGTTCAGCTTCAGCTGCCTGGTCGTCGTCGGCGACGGACAGGGCAAGGTCGGCTTCGGCCTGGGCAAGGCCAACGAAGTGCCTGAGGCCATTCGCAAGGCCACGGATCGCGCCCGCAAGGACATGATCACCGTGCCCGTGCTGGACGGCACCCTGCCTTACGAGGTCCTGGGACGCTTCGGCGCCGGCCGCGTCATGCTCAAGCCCGCCAGCCGCGGCACCGGCATCATCGCCGGCGGCCCGGTGCGTGCGGTCATGGAGGCCGTGGGCGTCCACGACATCCTGACCAAGGCCATCGGCACCTGCAATCCGCACAACGTCCTGCGTGCCACCATGTGCGGTCTGGCTTCTCTGCGCAGCGCCGAGAGCGTCTCTGAGGTGCTCGGCAAGACGGTCTCCACCCCCAGGAAGTAGACCCCAACCAGGGTCAGATAAGCGAGGTCCACCGTGTTTAAGATCAAACTCGTCCGTAGCCGCATCGGTTGCACGCCCAAACAGCGCCAGACTCTGGACGCACTGGGCCTGAAGCACATCCGGCAGGAAAAGTCCTTTGAGGAAGCCCCCGCCATCGCGGGCATGATCGCGAAAGTGAATCACCTGATTGAGGTTACCAAGTCATGAGACTGCACGAACTGTATCCCTTCCCGGAAGAGTACGCCCAGCGCAAGCGCGTTGGCCGTGGCCCCGGTTCCGGCACTGGCTGCACCTCCGGTCGCGGCAACAAGGGCCAGAACTCCCGCTCCGGCGGTGGTCGTCCGGCTTGGTTTGAAGGCGGTCAGATGCCTTTGGCCCGCCGTCTGCCCAAGCGCGGCTTCAAGAACCCGCACCGCGTGGTCTACGAGGCCATCAACCTTGATCAGCTGCTGGCGGCCTTCCCCGGCGTCGAAGAGATCACCATGGAAGCGGTCTACGCCCGTGGCCTGTGCAAGGGCGGCATGCCGCTCAAGGTGCTCTCCCGTGGCGATGTCACCGTCAAGGTGACCATCGAGGCCCACCGCTTCAGCGCAGCTGCGGCGGAGAAGATCACCAAGGCTGGCGGAACCGTCAAAGCTCTGGAAGGATAGTATCTGTGGCACTCTCCGGTGTTGAAAATCTCGCCCGACTGCCTGAGCTGAAGAAGAAGCTCATCTGGACCTTCGTTCTTCTGGCCGTTTACCGCCTCGGGATCCATATCCCGGTGCCGGGCGTGGACAGCCACGCGCTTACGGAGTTCTTCAACAGCGCTTCGAACACCCTGTTCGGCCTGTTCGACATGTTCTCCGGCGGCGGCCTGAAGAAGCTGTCCATTTTCGCACTGGGCATCATGCCCTACATCTCGGCCTCCATCATCCTGCAGCTCTTGTCCGTGGTCAGCCCCGAGCTGAAGCGCCTGAGCAAGGATGAGGGCGCCGAGGGCCGTAAGAAGATCACCCAGTACACCCGGTACGGCACGGTGCTCATCACCTGCATCCAGGGCCTGGGCGTGGCCGTCGGCCTTGAGAGCATGTCCAGCCCCACGGGCGCGTCCCTCGTGCTCTTCTCGGGCTGGGGCTTCCGCCTGGTGACCATGGTCACCCTGACGGCAGGCACCGTGTTTCTCATGTGGCTGGGCGAGCAGATGACCGAAAAGGGCATCGGCAACGGCATCTCCATGATCATCTTCGCAGGTATCGTGGCCGGGTTGCCCTCGGCTGTGATGAACACCGTGCGGCTGATGACGGCTGGTGAGCTCTCGCTCATCATCCTGCTGCTCATCGGCGCGCTCATGGCCGCCACCCTGGCCTTCATCGTGTTCGTGGAGCGTGGCCAGCGCCGCATCCCCATCCACTACGCCAAGCGCATGCTCGGACGTAAGATGGTGGGCGGTCAGACCACGCACCTGCCCTTGCGCATCAACACCGCAGGCGTCATCCCCCCGATCTTCGCGTCGAGCATCCTGCTCTTCCCGGCCACGCTGGCGAACTTCTCCAGTGTCGAATGGCTGCAGCAGATGTCGCAGTACATGAGCCCCTCGTCGGTCTTGTACAACGTGGCCTTCATCGGGCTGATCCTGTTCTTCTCCTACTTCTACACAGCCATTCTCTTTGACCCCAAGGGGATCAGCGAGAACATCCAGAAGCAGGGCGGCTTCATTCCTGGAATTCGTCCCGGGGCAAAGACCCGCGAGTTCATCGACCGCGTCCTGTCGCGCATCACCCTGTGGGGCGCTCTGTACATGTCCCTCATCTGCGTACTGCCCATGATGCTCATCAGCCAGTTCAACATTCCCTTCTACTTTGGCGGCACAAGCCTGCTCATCGTGGTGGGCGTGGCCATGGACTTCATGGGCAAGATCGAGTCCTATCTGATTTCGCGTCAGTACGAAGGTCTCATGGGCAACAAAGCCCGCGTCAAGGGCAGGTAACGGGTTGAAGAAAGCCAGAGGGATCTTTCTCAAGAACGAGAAAGAGATCGGTCTCATGCGAGAGGCCGGTCGCATCGTCTCCCTGATATTGGATGAAATCGGCCAGGCCGTGAAACCCGGCGTGCCGACAATGCTCTTTGAAGACATTGCCCGCAAGATGTGCGATCAGTTCAAGGTACGCCCGGCGTTTCTTGGCTACCTGGGCTTCCCGTTCGCCATCTGCTGTTCGGTGAATGAAGTCATTGTTCACGGTTTCCCTTCCAAGGAGCATATCCTGAAGGAGGGCGACATCGTGAGCGTGGACATGGGGGTGGTCGCCGGAGGGTTCCATGGGGACTCGGCGCGCACCTTCGCCGTGGGTAATATCAGTCAGGACGCCAGACGTCTCATGGACGTGACGAAGGAATCCCTTGATCGGGGCATCGCCCAGGCCCTGAGCGGTAAGAATCTCTACGAGATCAGTGCTGCCGTGCAGGACTGTGTGGAGAAGGCCGGGTTCGGAGTGGTCAGGCGTTTTGTGGGCCATGGAATTGGGGTGAAACTGCACGAAAAGCCGGAGATTCCGAATTTCGTGCCCAAGGGTTTGTCCGGGGTAACGCTCAGGCCCGGGATGGTTTTGGCCATCGAACCCATGGTCACTGAGGGCAGTTATGATGTTGAGGTTCTTGAGGATCGCTGGACGGCGGTGACCAAGGACCGCAAGCTGGCAGCCCATTTTGAGCATACTGTGGCGGTGACGGCGGACGGTCCTTTAATTCTGACCCGGAGTGGTTAGAAAATGCTTGCCTTTCTCTGATAAGGCATATATTTTCCTCCGTCTCAAGTTTGTGTGTGAAACGCTTGGCCCAAGGCCAGGCATAATGCTGAAGATTGGCGCTGGTTCTCAGTGCCGAGCAAAGTGGAGTAGGGCATGAAAGTTCGGCCTTCCGTAAAGAAGATGTGTCCCAAGTGCAAAATCATCCGTCGACGCGGCGTTTTGCGGGTTATCTGCGAAGATCCCCGTCACAAGCAGCGTCAGGGTTAAGAGAGGGGTACGAGAGTGGCTCGCATTGCTGGCGTTGATCTGCCCAGAAACAAGCGGCTGGACATCGCGCTGACGTACATCTATGGCATCGGCCATACGACGGCGCTTAAGATCCTCGACACTGTCGGGATCGATTGGACAAAGAATACCGATAATCTCTCCAATGAGGACGTAAACCTCATTCGCGTGGAGATCGAGGCCAACCACAAGGTCGAAGGTGACCTGCGCCGCGATGTGACGCAGAACATCAAACGGCTTATGGACATTGGCTGCTACCGTGGCTTGCGCCACCGCAAGGGCCTGCCCGTGCGCGGACAGCGCAGCCACACCAATGCCCGCACCCGCAAGGGTCCGCGCCGCACCGTGATGGGCAAGAAGAAGCCCACCAAGTAGTCTCGGCTCAAGGCCTGGGCTACGCTGGATGACGCCATGAGCGATCATGGCGCGTCCGCATTTCCTGAATGACGTACATCATCGCCTGCGGGCGAAGCGAGGACAGACATGGCTAAACCCCGTCGCACTGGGAAAAAGAAAGAGAAGAAGAGCATTCCTGTGGGCTTGGTCCACGTGCATGCCAGCTTCAACAACACCATCATCTCCTTCACTGACCTGAAGGGGAATGTGGTGAGCTGGGCAAGCGCCGGCGCCGCCTTCAAGGGCTCCCGCAAAAGCACCCCCTTTGCCGCGCAGATCGCTGCCGAGACTGCCGCCCGCAAGGCGCAGGATTGCGGAATGCGTCTGGTCGGCATCTTCGTCAAGGGTCCCGGCTCCGGTCGCGAGGCTGCCATGCGCGCCATCAACAACGTTGGCATGAAAGTTAGCTTCATCCGCGACGTGACCCCCATTCCGCACAACGGCTGCCGGCCTCCCAAACGCCGCCGCGTCTAAAATCAAGGAGGAATCAACTTGGCTCGTTACACCGAAGCGAAATGCAGGCTCTGCCGCCGCGAAGGCCAGAAGCTTTTCCTCAAGGGCGACCGCTGCTTCACTGACAAGTGCGCCTACGAGCGCCGTCCGTACGCCCCCGGCTTTGCCGGCAAGCTGCGCAAGAAGCTCACCGACTACGCCGTGCAGCTGCGTGAAAAGCAGCGTGTGCGTCGCATGTACGGCATCCTCGAAGGTCAGTTCCGCAACTACTTCGAGCGTGCTGAAGCCCAGAAGGGCGTCACCGGCGCGAACCTGCTCATTTTGCTTGAGCGCCGCCTGGACAACGTGGTCTATCGCCTTGGCTTTGCCAACTCCCGCGACCAGGCCCGCCAGATGGTCCGCCACGGCCTGTTCGTGCTCAACGGCCGCAAGGTCAACATCCCGTCCCTCATGGTGCGTCCTACCGACGTCATCGAGGTGCGCGAGAAGAGCCGCAAGGTTCCTGTCATTACCGAGGCCCAGCAGGTTGTTGCTCGTCGCGGATGCCCCTCCTGGCTCGAGAGCGACGGCGCGGCCTTCAAGGGCGTGGTAAAGGCGCTGCCGACCCGTGAGGATATCCAGTTCCCGATCAACGAGCAGCTCATCGTCGAACTGTACTCCAAATAAGCAGGGGTAAGCATGCTTATTCAAAACGGTGACAAGCTTATCAACACACGCAACTGGTCCGAGCTGGTAAAGCCGGAACAGCTCGCGCGCGACCCCAAGTCCACCGAGATGTATGGTAAGTTTGTGTGTGAGCCCCTTGAGCGCGGATTTGCCACCACCATTGGCAACTCCCTGCGTCGGGTGCTCCTGTCCTCCCTCCAGGGCGCGGCCATTGTCGCCGCGCACATCGAGGGCGTGCAGCACGAGTTCACCACCGTCAAAGGTGTCCTTGAGGACGTGACCGAGATCGTCCTCAACCTGAAGCAGGTGCGCCTGGCCATGACCAGTGTCGAGCCCCAGAAGTTGGTCCTTGAGGCCAAGAAGAAGGGCCCGGTCACGGCTGGCAACATCAAAGAGAACCAGAACGTCCGCGTGCTCAACCCCGAGCAGCACATCGCCACCCTGTCCGAGGACCGTGAGTTCCGCATGGAGCTTGAGATCCGCATGGGCAAGGGCTACGTGCCTTCGGAAATGCACGAGGGACTCGAAGACGAGATCGGGCTCATCACCCTGGACGCCAGCTTCTCGCCCGTGCGGAAGGTTGCCTACATGGTGGAGCAGGCCCGCGTTGGCCAGATGACCAACTACGACAAGCTCCTGCTCGAAGTCTGGACCGATGGTTCGCTGTCTCCCGAGGACGCCGTGGCCTACAGCGCCAAGATCCTCAAGGACCAGCTGTCCGTGTTCATCAACTTCGACGAGACCTCCTCGGACAAGAAGAAGAGCGCCGACAACGACCTCGACCTCAATCCGAATCTGCTCAAAAGCATTGATGAGCTTGAGCTTTCCGTGCGCGCTACCAATTGCCTCAAGGCCGCCAACATCGCCTACGTGGGCGAGCTGGTGCAGCGCACTGAAGCCGCCATGCTCAAGACCAAGAACTTTGGCCGCAAGTCCCTGGACGAGATCCGCCGCGTGCTCGAAAGCATGGACCTGCGCTTCGGCATGACCGACGAGACCTCCGAGAAGAAATTCCAGGAATTGCTCAAGAGGAAAGAAAGAAATGAGGCATAATAAGTCCGGAAGAAAGCTGAACCGGAACAGCTCGCACCGCAAGGCCATGTTCAAGAACATGGCGCGGGCGGTCATGGCCCACGAGACCATCCGCACCACCGAGGCCAAGGCCAAGGAACTGCGCGCAGTCGTCGACGGCCTTATCACCCTGGCCCTGAAGGACGATTTGTCCGCTCGCCGCCAGGCCTTCAAGATCCTGGGCAACCACAAACTGGTGCAGCACCTGTTCGACAACGTCGGACCGCGCTACGCTGGCGGTCAGGGCGGCTACACGCGCATCGTGAAGCTCTCCACTGTGCGCCCTGGCGATGCGGCACCCATGGTCATCTTTGAGTTGACCAAGCTTGCCGAGAAGAAGGTCGAGGCTCCTGCTGAGGCTCCCAAGGCCGAAGCCAAGCCCACGGAGAATTCCGCGGACAAGGCTGAGGAGAAGGCTGAAAAGCCTGCCAAGGTCGCCAAGCCCAAGGCCGCAGCCAAGCCCAAGACCGACAAGCCCAAGACCGACAAGCCCAAGGCTGAAAAGCCCAAGGCCGCACCGAAGACCACCAAGGTCCAGAAGAAAGCCACAGTCTAGTATCTACATTCAGTTGCAAGTAATTGAGGGGTGGCTATCGCCACCCCTCTTTTTTGTCTTGCGCCATCAGCTAAACTGATGTAATACGCTCCTCATATCGGAGGGTACCAATGGACTTTCGCAAGCTAGAGGCCTTCTGCAAGGTCTACGAACTGAAAAGTTTTTCCAAGGCTGGACTTGAGTTGCAGCTCTCCCAGCCAACCATCAGCGCCCACGTGGCCAACCTTGAGGAGGAGCTGGGCGTTCCCCTCTTCGACCGTCTGGGACGCACCGTGCTGCCGACCCAAGCTGGTGAAGTTCTCTATAGGGGGGCGAAGCAGGTCTTTCAACAGGTGGGGCGCATCAACTCCGAAATCGGCCTTTTGCGCGACATGGTCGTTGGCGATCTGCTCCTTGGCGGCAGCACCATCCCGGCCAACTACATCCTGCCGAACCTGCTCAAGAGCTTTCTGGCGCTGTACCCCTCCCTGCGCGTGCACCTGACCATCGGCGACACGGATTCCATCATCTGCCAGGTGGGACAGGGACGCCTGGAGCTGGGCATTGTCGGTTCTCAGCCGGAGCAGCAGGGCATCGCCTTCTACCCCTTGCGCCGCGACGAACTCGTGCTCGTGGCCGCCGCAGACATCGCCTCGGCCAGGCCGGCCCCCAAGTCCCTCAAGGACCTGCGCCCCTGGCCCTGGATCCTGCGCGAGCGCGGCTCCGGCACGCGCCGCTATCTGGAGACCCTGCTCAAGGGCGCGGGCATGTCCATTGGCGAACTCAAGGTGTCCTTGTGGGTGGAAAGCACCGAGGCGGCCTTGCAGTGCTCCCGGGCGGGACTCGGCGTGAGCGTTGTCTCGCGCCTGGCGGCGCAGCCGTATCTTGACCGTGGCGAGCTGGTGGCCTTGGACGTCATGCCCCAGGTGCTGGAGCGCTCCTTCTACCTCATCCAGCGCCAGGGCCGGGAGCTTCTGCCTGCGGCGAACCTGTTCATCGAACACGTGCGCAATTCCGCTGGCGGCTAAATTCGCTCGTAATCACTGATCTGGCGGCCGTCCCTCAGGCGGTCGCCAGACCTGTGATGTTCAGTCCAAAGCGAGAAATTCCAGCTTCGGCACAGACGCGATGACTCCGGTCTCGGCCAGCATCGCGTAGAACAGCTTCAGCCCAGCCAGTTCCTCCGCCCCCAGGTCGTAGACCAGCCCATCGAAGTAGGAGCGCATCTCCAGCTCTGTGAGGATGCTGTCTCGCGCCGCCACGGCGGAGATTTCCGGAAGATTCGCCTGTCCCCATTTCTTGGCCTCGATGAGCAGCCGGGCCCCGGCCTGGATCTCCCTCCGCCTCTTGTCCACTGCCTCCCTGCTGGCGATCCACAACCCGAAGATGAAGGGCTGGCCGGTCCATTGCCGCCAGGCCTCGCCCAGGTCCATGCGCTGCGGGTAGTCCGGGTGCTTGCGCAGGTTGAGGGCCTCGTCACCGATGCACAGGATGGCCTCGGGCCGCTCGCCCGCCGCCAGGAACGCTGTGGCGTCGCCGGTTTGGTAGCGCGGGGTCACGCCGATGTGGCGCTTGAGCAGCAGGTCCACCAGGGCCGCCGAGGTGTGCGTCTGGGCGCTGACCAGGATGGTCTGGCCGTCCAGGTCCTCGGGCCTGTTGCGGCAGAGCAGCAGCACGCTCTGCACCGGGCCCCGGCTGCCGATGGCCAGGTCCGGCACGATGAGGTACTTTTCCGGGTGGCGCGCGTACTCGATGCACGAGCAGCCCGAAAGGTCCAGCCGCCCCTGGTCCATGAGGACGTTGAGCGCAGCGGGCGGGCCGGGCACCAGCTCGAAATCCCCGGTGAGCACGCCGGTCTCCAGCGGATAATGCAGGGGCAGCACGTTCAGGTAGCCGATGCGGCCCAGCCGGATGCGGCCCTGTTGGACGCGGCCCTGTTGGATCAATGCGTTGGCGGTGGTCGTCATCAGGCCTGGCCCACCAGCCGGTAATCCATGCGCCGTTGGCGCGGCTCGAACCCAGCGGCGCGCACCAGCGTGTCGATCTCCGCCTGGGAGAGCCGGAAGCTCACCCCAGCGGCGCGCACCACGTTCTCCTCGATCATGGTCGAGCCGAAGTCGTTGCCGCCAAAATACAGCGCCAGCTGCGCGATCTTTGGGCCCATGGTGACCCAGGACACCTGCACGTTGTCCACGTTGTCCAGCACCAGGCGCGCCAGCGCCAGCATGCGCAGATACTCCGGGCTGGTGAGCGGCCGGGCGACGATGTTGGTGTTGTCCGGCTGGAAGGTCCAGGGGATGAAGGCCGTGAAACCTCCTGTCCTGTCCTGGCTCTCGCGCACGGCGAACAGGTGCTCCAGGCGCTCCTCTGGTGTCTCCTCGTGCCCGAACATCATGGTTGCCGTGGTGCGCAGCCCCTGCGCGTGGGCCTCTTCCATGACGGCGAGCCACTGGCCTGACGGGCACTTGTTGGGCGAGACCTTGCTGCGCACGTTGTCCACCAGGATCTCGGCCCCGCCGCCGGGGATGGAGTCCAGTCCAGCGGCCTTCAGCCGTTCAATGACCTGCGCCGTGGTGAGCCCAGAAATCTTGGCGAAGTGTACGATCTCCGGGGGCGAGAAGGCGTGCACGTGGATGTCGTAGTTGGCCTTGATGTAAGCCAGCATGTCCTCGTACCAGGACAGCGGCAGGTCCGGGTGGTGCCCGCCCTGCATGAGGATCTGCGTCCCGCCAAGGGCGATGGTCTCCGCAATCTTCTCACCGATCGCCTCAAAGCTGAGCACGAAGCAGTCCTCGTGGCCGGGCGCGCGGAAATAGGCGCAGAAGCGGCAGGCGCAGACGCAGACGTTGCTGTAGTTGATGTTCCGGTCCACCACGTAGGTCACGATGGGCTGGGGATGCTTGCGCAGGCGCACGCGGTGCGCAGCAAAGCCGAGGTCGTGCAGGCCGGCTTCGCGCTGGAGCAGCCGGGCCTCGTCCAGGGTCAGCCTGCGGCCCTCGGCCGCCTCATCGAGAATCTGCTGGATGTTCTGGCTCATGCCTTAGGCCTCCTGCACGGGATTAAAGCGCGCGTCACGTTCCACGGGGGTGAGGCCCATGCCCCGGATCATGTCCTTGAGCTGGGCCTTGGTCAGGCCCTGTCTGCTGGTGGCCCCGGCCATGTGGCCGATCTTCTCCTCCACCACGGTGCCGTCCAGGTCGTCGGCCCCGAAGAACAGCGCGGCCTGGGCCTGTTTCACCGTGAGCATGACCCAGTAGGCCTTGAGGTGCGGGATGTTGTCCAGCATCAGCCGACTGATGGCGATGGTTCTAAGCTCGTCCAGGCCGGTGAGCGGGCGTTCGACCTTGATGGCGTTGTTCTCGGTCTGGAAGGGCAGGGGGATGAAGCAGGTGAAGCCGTCGCTCCCGTTTTGGCGAGACAGGTCCTGCTGCCTGCGCAACTGGTGCAGGTGGTCCAGGCGGTCGTCGATGCTCTCCAAGTGCCCGAAGAGCATGGTGCAGTTTGTGGCCAGGCCCAAAGCGTGCGCTTCCCCGTGGATGCGCAGCCATTCCACGGCGTTGCTCTTCTTCGGGCAGATGCGGCGGCGCACCTCGGGCGCGAAGATCTCCGCCCCGCCGCCCGGCAGCATGGCCAGTCCGGCGGCTTTGAGAGTCTGCAAAACTTCAATGGTGCTGATGCCCTCCAGCCTGGCGAAGTGCGCGATCTCCACCGCCGTGAAGCACTTGAGCGTCGCGTCCGGCAGGGCCTTCTGAACGGTGGAGAGCAGATCCACGAAGAACGCCAGGCGCAGGTCCGGGTGGCAGCCGCCCACGATGTGCACCTCGCGCGGGGGCAGGGGGGCTGCCAGCAGACGGTCCACGGCGTCCTGGATGGACAGCTCAAAGCCGCCTTCCTGGCCCTTTTCGCGCTGGTAGGCGCAGAAGGCGCAGGCGTTGACGCAGACGTTGGTGTAGTTGATGTGCCGGTTGACCACGTAGTAGGTGCGGTCGCCGTGCAGGGCAGTGCGGCGCAGGTGCGCCAGCGCGCCCACGGCGGTCACGTCCGGGCAGGCGAACAGCGCGCGGCCGTCCTCAAGGCTCAGGCGTTCCCCGGCCTCCACCTTGCGGGCGATGGAAGCAAGGCCCAGGGCCTCGTAGCGTTTGAGATCAGGCATTGCAGTCTCCTTTGTGCGCTTCTGGAATCGAGAAACCCTGGCACAGGGCCTCGGCAAGGGCGTCCAGGCGGGCCTGGCGCGTATGCGGATCAGACGAGAGGCCCAGGCCTGCATCCAGCACGGGCGAGTCTTGGGCGGTGAGGGCGCGGTCCAGGGTGGCCTCGATGATGAAGGCGGCGGTGGCCGGGTCAAGCTCGGCGCGTACAAAGCCCTGTTGCTGGCCAAGCTCTATGAGCTCGCGGAAAAAGGTCAGGGCCTCGGCGCGCACCTCGGAGAGCAGGGTGGCGCGCAGCGGGAAGTCCTCCTGGGTCAGCATGCGCCGGTAGATGCCCCAGAGAAACGGGTGGGCCTTGGCAAAGGCCGCGCTGGCGGCAAAGACGCGCTTCAGGCGCTGTGGGAAGGCCTCGGCGGTGTCAGCGTCGCGGATGGCCCGCAAGGGGGTCTTGATCTCGTCCACTGCGCGCCGGAAGAGGTGCTTGAACAGCCCCTCTTTGCTGCCGAAATACTGGAACAGCGAACCCTTGGCGATGTCCAGCCGCCCCACGATGCGGTTGATGCTGGCCTGGTTGTAACCCCGCTCGGCGAACTCGCGATAGGACTCATCCAGCACGCGCCGCTGCTTCTGCGGGTCAAGGTTGCTGAAGGTTAAGCCTGTGGCCTTGCCTGCGGCTGCCTGTGGATCGTTCATGCACTGATTTCCCTCATTGAACGCGCTTGCCTCTCCGGCCTTGGCCGGTTACTCTGCCCGCAGAAATGACCGGGTGGTCATTCCTATGCCTGCAAGCTTTCACTGTCAACCGTCGACCTGGACTCCAGAGTCAACTGGCTGAAATGAAACATAAGTCTTGGAGTTTCGCCATGCGTCTGTCGCTTCACTATTCACCCTGCCCCAACGACACCTACATCTTCCATGCCCTGGCCACAGGGCTGGTGGAAGTACCGGGTGTCACCTTCGAGGTGACCTTGGCCGACGTGGAACGCCTGAACGAGGCCGCCGCCGCCAGGCTGCCGGATGTTTGCAAGGTGTCTGTGGCCGCCGCCGCCGGTGTGCTGGACCAGTACCGCCTGCTGCGCGCGGGCGGGGCCCTGGGCCGGGGCGTGGGCCCGGTTCTGGTGTCACGCCAGGGAACCCGGCTGGAAGACCTGCACGGGCAAAAGGTGGCCATCCCGGGCCGCCGCACCACGGCCAACCTCATCTTCGGGCTGCTCTGCAAAGAGCGCGGCATCACGCCTCACCTCGTCGAGCTGGTCTACGACCAGGTCATGCCCGCCGTCACCAGTGGCGACTGCACCGCTGGCGTTGTCATCCACGAGGGCCGCTTCACCTTCGCCGAACACGGCCTTTCGCGCCTGCTGGACCTTGGCGCTTGGTGGGAACAGGCGCGCAATCTGCCCATCCCGCTGGGCTGCATCGTCATGCGACGGTCACTCGGCCCAGACCTCGCCCACGCCGTCAACGCTGGAATCCGCGCCAGCCTGGAACACGCCCGCGCGCACCCCGAGGTCAGTCGCGACTACATCCGAAACCACGCCCAGGAAATGGATCCCACCGTCATCGCCCGGCATATCGAAACCTTCGTCACCGATGCCAGCCTCGACCTCGGACCCGAAGGCCAAGCCGCCACCCTGGCGCTCCTGGCCGAAGCCCGCCGCACTGAAGGCCTGGGCGCATTGCCTCAGGACGTGTTCCTGCCGGAATAGCCGCGTTGCTGCCCCTGGGCTCGGGATGTCTCCGATGGCCTGGGGCCTGAGGCCCATCTATGCTGTCGACAGCCGTAAGATTCGCGGAAAGACCGCTCATCATAACGGCTGACGCCTGGCCCCCCCATAGGGCCTGGGCCGGGGCGGCTTGGGCTGGTGCGTCGGCTTGGGCTGGCCTTGGCAATGTGCGCGAGATTTTGAGCGGAGACGCTCAAAATCTCGCGCACGGTTGGCCCTTTTAAGAGGGTTGGTGCCGAAGGCAAAATGAAAGACATTCTCCCGTGGCTCCCCCAAACAAAGCCGAAGGGGCTGTTTCAGGTTCCTCCTGAAGCAGCCCCTTCGGCGCAATGGGGATTCCAAAGGGCCTCAGGCCCTTTGGTGGGGGTCCAGGGGGCAACGCCCCCTGGTAGCGCTACTAAATGGGCACGTCGCGCAGGCGTTTGCGGCGGGCTTTCCAGTCAGGCATGATGGAGGCGAGCAGGCCGTAGAAACGTGCGTCGTGTCCGTGGTGGCACAGGTGGCAGAGCTCGTGCGCCACCACGTATTCCACGCAGGGCAGCGGCGCGCGCATGAGGTGCCGGTTCAGGGTGATGGTGCCGGAGCGGGAGCAGGTGCCCCAGCGTGTGGTCATGGCCCGGATCTTGAGCACGGCCGGGCGCGGCACGCCATGGGCCTCGACCACTGGCTGCATCTGGCGCAGCAGGCGCAGGAACAGCTCGCGCGCCTGTTCCAGGTACCAGGCGTCCAGGAGTTTCTTCACCTTGTCCGGGCTGGGCGGGAACACGGTGGTCACCAGCAGGCTGTCTTCCTCCAGGCGCACGGCGTTTCGCTCGGCTTGGCGCGCCTCCAGGACGTACCCGCGTCCGAGGTAGGCGTGCGTCTCCCCGCTCAGGTAGGCCAGGGGCTGTGGCGCGGCCTCGCGCAGGGCGCGGAAGCGCTCCAGGTGCCGGAGTATCCACCCGGCCTTGCTCTCCACGTGCTCGCGGATGCGGGTCTGGCTGATCCTGCGGGGCGCGCGCACGAGCACCGTGCCCTCGGGCCGGACGGACAGGCGCAAGGAGCGGAAGCGGTCGTAGCTGACCTGCACCAGGATTCGTTGATCTTCGTGGGTGATTTCGAGCAGCTCAAGCATGTCCGCAACTCGCACGGCGCAGGTCGTTTGTCTACAGGCTGGCCAGAGAGGGGCTGGGGGCTAGGCCACGATTTAGGACTCTGCCGCAGCCTCTGCCTCTGTCGCAGCTTGGGCCGCAGCCTGGGCTGCGGCCTTTGCTTCGGCCCGCCGGGCCTTCTTGTCCTGGCTCACGAACACGCCCACCAGCACCAGTCCCGAGGCCAGATATTGGCCCAGGCCGAAGACCTCGCCCAGGGTGAAACGGGCCATGATGACCGTGGCCACTGGGATCAGGTTGACGAAGGCCGAAGCCTGGCTGGCGGGGATCTTGCTCACCCCGTAGCTATAGAGGCCGTAGGCCCCCAGCGTGATGGCCGCGCCCAGGTAGATGACCGAGAGCGCGGGCACCAGCACGAATTCCGTGGGCAGGCGCTGGCCGGGCAGAAACATCAGCGGCAGGAAGAACAGGCAGCCGATGAAGGCCTGACTGGCGGTGAGGAACAGTGGCGAGTAGCGCGCGGAGAGCTTCTTGAGCATGATGGTGTAGCCGGTGGCGCAGCACATGGCCAGGAATTCCAGAAAGTTGCCCAGGGCAGGGTGCGGGGCGTTCTCCGTGGCGCCGGACTGCACCGAGAGCAGCGCAGCCCCGGTGACGGCCAGGGCAAAGCCGATCCAGGTGCGCCGGGTCACCGTCTCCTTGAGCAGGAAGTGCGCGCCGATGGCCACGAGCAGCGGCAGCATGGCAACGATCATGCCTGCCTGGGCGGCCTCGGTGTTCTTGATGGCCGTGGTTTCAAAGAGAAAATACAGGCAGGGCTCGAACGCGCTCATGAGCAGGATGGGCTTCCAGTCGCCGCGCCGGTAGACTTGGTTGCGGAAGCGCGCGGCCAGGGGCAGGAAGCACAGGCAGGCCACCAGCATGCGCGCGAAGAGCACGAACATGGGGTCGTAGGCCACGAAGGCCAGCTTGAAGGCGATGAAGGCGCTGGCCCAGAGAATGCTGGCTGCGGTGAGCGCCAGCACGGGCAGGAGCGCCGTGCGCCGCTGTTGGCGCTGCAAATCTGTCATGGATTCATCCCGTGTTGCCCAGCCGTTGCGCTGTCGTTGCTCAATTATTGTTGGCCGGGAAGGCAGGGGTATCACCCTTGCGGGCGGATGGGAATGGCTTCGTGCGGAGGAAATGGCGCGGGAGTCCTCACCCGCTGGAGTTCGCTACCTGGGGCCGAGTTCGCCGACCCGGCGGAAGTATTCGGCGCGGCAGAAGTGCTCCACGTCCATGAGGCTGGCGAAGGCGTCGCGGAAATCGACCGCGCCCAGGGTGAACAGCCCGTGGCCGTAGACGATGGCCCCGCGCTTCTCGCCGCTTGTGCCGGTGAGGGCCTGGGGCAGGGTGTTGCACAGGCCAAAGGGCCCGGTGCCCACCTCTCCGGGCACGATGGGCACGGCCATGCCGCAGGTGGCATCAACAACGGCGCGCGCGGTGTCGCAGGCGCGGTGGCACTCGCCCAGCTTGGGGCAGTCCAGGCGCGGGCAGTCGAGGGACAGAATCACCGAGAAGCGCGGGTGGCCGTGCAGGATGGCCCGCGCCCCGTTTTGGGCCAGCTCGGCCTCGTACACGGCCTTGTGCGCCGAATACTCGCTGGAGGCCGTGAGCCCGGCGCAGGAGCTGCCGTCCATGCGGCAGGGATCGATGCACGCGCCCAGCTCGTCGAGCGAGCTGCCGGTCTGGCTGATGAGGATGGTGTCGCCGAGTCGATACGAAATGTTGCCGAAGTAGGAGTCGACCAGGCCGTACTCCACGGTGCTGCGACCGGCCTGGATCATGGCCTCGCGCGCGGCGTCCTCGTCCTCAAAGGGGCCGGGCAGCAGGTCCGGCCTGTCGCTGCGGTCGTCCTGCAGCAGGGCCGTGCTACGCGCAAAGGCGGCGCGGCGTTGGTCCGTCATGGCTCCGGCGCGCAGGGTGCGCAGGTGGTCCGCGAAATAGGCCACGAAGCTGGCGAAGCACATGGAGCTGAAGGTGACGTACGCCTGCTCCGGGCTCACGGAGCCGAAGGCGGCCACAAAGGCCTCGCCCTCATGCAAAATGACGCAGCCCTTGCGCTGGCGCAGGGCCTGGATGATGACGACTGCGTGCAGACTGTCTACCACGGGCAGGTCGTGCAGGAAGGTGCGCGTCTCGCAGTCGCCAGGGGTGATGGACCTGCTGCCGTCGGCCAGGGCCTGGCGGGCCAGCTCGGCCATGACGGCCTGGTACACGCCTGCGGGCCGCGCCAGGAGCAGCGCGCTGATGCTCATGCCCGCGAAAATCTCTTCCATGAGCCCTCGGCGCGGGTCGCTGCTCTCGACCACCTGGCTCCAGCCCAGCTCATCGTCCAGGGCGGCCAGGAGCACGTCCCCGGGGGCGCACAGGCCGGTGGCGGTCAGCTTGGCGGCGTACTTGGCGAGCAGGGTGATCATGCGCCTCCCAGGGAAGCGGGCCAGGGCAGCCCCAGTCGCTCGGCGGTCTCTCTGGTCGGCAGGCCGTCCGGGGTCAGGCCACGGATGCGGTAGTACGCCGCGCGGCAGGCCAGAAAGTCCTCGCGCGGGACGGGCGGGATGGGCAGGTTCGGGCCGCTGGTGCCTTCCTCGGCAAAGAAGCGCGGCGGCAGGTCGTCGTGCCTGGCCGCAAAGCCGTTACGGGCGTTCATGAGCCGCTCCTGGTAGTCCACACGCTCGCCGACGAGCAGCAGGTCGTGGGCCGTGGCAGCTACACCCGTGACCGCAGAAAAGGCGCGGGCGTATTCCTCCAGGCTGGCGGCGAAGAACAGGAATTTGCAGGCGATGAGCGAGTCCACGCAAGCGTTGGCGTCCTCGGCGATCTTCACGATGCGCGCCTTGCCGGAGAAGCTGAAGCGGTCTGTGGCCACGGGCTTGCGCAGGATCTCGTGGCTGATGGGGTAGGCCCGCAAATGGCAGCCGCCGCGCGTGCTGGTGGCGTAGGCCAGGGCCATGCCGTAGGCCCCGCGCGGGTCGTAGGCCGGCAGCTCCAGGCCCTTGACGCTCATGGACAGCTCCGGGCGGCCCTGGGCGGCGGCGTACTTCGCCGAGCCGTTTGCCAGCTCCGCGCCCGGACCTGTGCCTGTGCCCATGCCTGTGAGCAGCTCCAGCACGCGCGCGCCGGAAAGCTCCTCACCGGAAATCTCCCGGTAACAGGCCAGGGTGGAGCCGGCGCTGATGGTGTCGAGCCCCAGGCGGCCGCACAGGTCGCCCGCCTGCATCACCAGCTCCAGGTCCGTGTTGCCGATGAGCGCGGTGAAGTGGCTCATGGTCTCGAATTCGGGCAAGGAGCGGCCATCGGCGGCGATCTTCTTGCACAAAACGTGGCAGCCCTGGCAGCCGTGGCGGCGCGGCTGGTAGCGCTGCTTGTAGGCGTGGGCGTTCAGGTTCTCGGCGCCAGGGAAGCGCGTGCGCGCGAAATTGTCCGTGGGCATCATGCGCCGGGAGTCCATGAGGTCGAAGATGCTGCCCGTGCCGAAGCAGGAGAACCCGTGCTGGCCCATGAGCGCGGGCGAGGCCGCAGTGAGCCGCAGGATGTCCTCGCGCGCGACCTTCAGGGTGGGCAGGTCGGCGACCTTGCGGCGGCCAGTGCCGTGCACGGCCAGGTACTTGAGGTTCTTCAGTCCGGCCACGCGCCCCAGGCCGCAGCGTCCGGCGGCGTGGTGCGTGTCGACAATCAGGCTGGCGAAAAGGCAGCCGGTGTCTGCTGCTGGTCCTGTGGCGGCGATGGAGCCCTTGGGGCGGCGCAGGCGCAGGCGGGCGAAGACCTCATGCGTGTCGCAGCCTTGAAGCGCGCTGGCGTCCACCAGGCGCACGGTGTCGTTGTCTATCTCCAGGCCGGTGGGGCGCTCGGCCCGGCCCACGATGACCACGGCGTCCCAGCCTGCGCGGGCCAGCTCCGTGCCCAGGCGACCGCCCGCGCTGGAGTCGGCCACGGCCCCGGTGAGCGGCGAGCGGGTGGTCAGGTGGCAGCGGCCCGAGGTGGGCGCGATGGTTGCGTTCAGCGGGCCCACGGCGAGAATCAGCGGCAGGGCAGGGTCATCGGGAGAGAGTGTGGCGAAGTCTCGCAGCAGGTATCCGCCCAGGCCCTTGCCGCCAAGGTAGTCGCGGTACACGGCCTCGGGCAGGCGCAGCACGTCCTGGGCTCCTGTGCCCAGGTCGACGCGCAGGACCTTCCCTGTCCACCCGAAAAAATCCTGGCCGATCATGCGTCTCGTCCTTGTGTCCTCTGAACTGGAGCCTTGACCCCGTGGCCGAAAGAAGTATGCTCTGCAGCCGGGAATCGCAAGGGCCAAGAGCTTCAAGACAGCAGTTCAGGAGGAGGGCGCAAGTGGGCAAGGAAGAGATCGACGTCAAGCGGCGCAGGCTGCTGTTCGGATTCGTGGACACCCTGCGCGGCAAAACAGAGGCCGTGCCCATGGCCGCCGCCTCGCAGACCGCGCCCATCCTGGCCGAGGCCAACGACGCCTTTGCAGCCGGGAGTTTTGAGGCCGCCATCCTCAAGTACCGAGAATTTTTGGAGTTCGAACGCGAGAACGCCGAGGCCCGCCAGCGCCTGGGCGAGAGCCTCTACGCGCTTGGCCGGTACATCCCGGCCAAGGTGGAGTTCGAGCGCATCATGCAGAAGAACCGCTCCAACAACCGGGCCATCGTCTACCTGGGGCTGGTCATGGCGCGGCTGGAGCGTGTGCAGAAGGCCGCCGTGGTCTGGAAGCTGCATTTTGATCCGCACAATGTGGCCCTCCAACGCGAGCTGAATCTGCAGATCGCCCTGGTGGAGAGCGTGGTGGAGCAGACCGAGGACGGCGAGGCCGTGGACGAGTCGCAGCTGCCGGACCCAGTCAAGGTGGCCGAGGCTGTGGAGCGGGCGCTCTTGGCCTAGGACCTGCTTCTAAAAGTGTCTTTTGCCCCCTGGACATCGACATGAGTCGCTTTGGCGCCAGGGCTGTACCGCATGAGTACTATCCCTGGCTCCAAAGCGGCTCTTTTCTCGCCAGGGAAACAAAATCCATCTTTTGGAAACAGGCTCTACGTTCGTTTCAGGCGGTATTGGCCGGGCCTGGGCCAGAAATCCCTATTGCTTCTTCGCCTTTTCGGCCAGGACGCCCAGGCGCGCGCGGATATAGCTGGCGGCCATGTCGGCCAGGGCCGGGTCCTGGCCCTCTGCGGCTGCCCCTGCTCCCAGCGCGGCCATGTCTTCGTCTATCTGACGCTCCATGCGTGCGGACTCCAGAAACATCACATAGGCCAGGGTCAGAGCCGCGGCGTTTTCGGCGCTGCCGTCGCACACCAGTTCAATCTGTGCCAGGGGCACCGTCTCCAGCAGCCGGTCGGCGAACATGCCGATCCACTTGGCGTAGAGCGCGGGCATGAGCGCCGGAATCAGGCCCGCCAGGGCCTCGGACGTGGCCGGATCGGTGGAGGCCTGGGTCACGTCCAGGTAGTCGCGCAGGGCCTCCTTGCGCCGGGCCTCGTCCTGGGTGGTGCGCTCGATGAGCAGGCCGGTGATGTGGGCGCGGGCGCTTTCGGCGGTCATGGGCATTAAAGATCCTCCTGATGATGCAGTGGGTTGCGCGGCGGCCTGGCAATATAATAGGCAGGCGGGTGAATGCTTCGGGCTTTTCGTCCGCGCGCAAAGGGAGTATCACCCGCACTTGCCGCTGGCAACGCCCGGCCTGGAGCCTTTTGTGACCGACGTCCTGCTCTCGTTTCTGCCCCTGGCCAAGGTGCTCGCCGCCTTTGCCGTCATGCTGCTTGGCCTGCGACTGCGCCAACCCCTGTGGCTGTCCATCTTGGCCGGGGGGCTGGCTCTGGCGCTGATGTTCGGCATGACCCCGCTGGTCTGGCTCCTGGTCTCGGCGGCGTCGACCATACAGCGCGGCACGATTTTCCTCGTCATCATCCTGGCCCTGATCCTGTTTCTTTCCGAGGTGCTGGACAAGAGCGGCCAGACCGCCCGGCTCATGCAGGCGGCCTCCGGCTATTTGCGAGATACGCGTCTGCGCCTGGCCTTTTTCCCGGCCCTGGTGGGCTTTTTGCCCATGCCCGGCGGGGCGGTGTTCTCCGCGCCCATGGTGCGCGACATGGCCCAGGACCTGGGCCTGACCCCGCGCGACACGGCCCTGGTGAACTACTGGTTCCGGCATCTCTGGGAGCTGTGCTGGCCGCTGTATCCGGGCATCATCCTGGCCTCGTCCCTGGCCGGAATCCCCCTGGCGCGGCTGGTCCTGTACACCCTGCCGAGCATCGGCCTGTGCATGGTGCTGGGCTGGGTGTTCGTCCTGCGCCCGGCCGTGGCGCACTTGCGCGGCGCTGGCGGGCTGGAGGTAGCTCCACGCGATGTTCGCGCCGTGCTCTCAAGCGGCCTGCCCATGCTGGTGGCCATCGTCGGCGGGTTGGGGCTGGAGGTGGGCATGACGCTTTTCGCGCCGGGCTGGCCGTTTGAGTTGGGCATCATCACCGCGCTGGCCCTGGCCATCCTCTGCGCCCTGGTGCAGAACCGAGTGGGGCCGCAGTTCGTGGCCGGGGTGCTGCGCAAGCCCGCGCTCTATGAGCTTGTGGGGCTGGTGGTGGCCATCTTGATGTTCAAGGACGTCATCGGGGCGTCCGGCGCGGTGGAGCAGCTCTCGCGCGTGGCCTCGGGCCCTGGCGCGCTCTTCACCCTGACGTTGCTCCTGCCCTTCCTGATGGGTGCCATTTCGGGCATCAGCGTGGCCTTCGTGGGATCAACGTTCCCCATCCTGCTCGGCATCCTCGGGGCTGGCACAGCCTCTGGCCTGCCAGCGGACAACCCCCAGTTCATTCCCTACCTGGTGCTCGGCCTGTTCGCCGGGTTCACCGGGGTCATGGTCTCGCCCCTGCACGTCTGCTTCATTCTGTCCTGCCAGTACTTCGGGGTCGACATGGCCCAGGTCTGGCGGCGGCTGCTCATACCCTGCACGCTGTTGCTGTGCTTCGGCATAGGCTGGTTCTGTGTGCTGAGCTCGTTAGCATCCTGAGACTATTCTAGTTCACCAGCCGGATTCCTTTTGACGGAGAGGCTTCGCCGACGCGCTTGCCGTTCCTGAAGAATTCGATATCCCTGGCCTTTCCGGTGATGCAGGCGTCCGAGTTTGCAAACGCCTGTATGAGCCCCAGCCGCTGTATGCGAGTGGCGCCATCCCAATCATTCTTCCAGAGAAAAATGACTTTGCCCTGGCTCGTCGACCATTCGCCCATCTTTGACATGACGACCAGCACATCCCGGGCGGATCCTTCATCGTAATCCAGCGCTTTGTCAGAGGCTGCCTGGGACGGTGTGCTCGCCACGAGGAGCAGAATGAAGAGAGTAAGAGAGGCAAGGCGTTTCATGCGCAACACCTCCAGTGAATTTTCGTGTTCAATATCAATGAAGGCGAGCAAAACGCAAGGGCAGGCGCGGCGTTACTGTTGCCCAGACGCTTGGGGAGCGCAAGGCTACATGACCGCCTGCCCCTAGGCCAGCAGCCAGTGCCACAGGGGCAGGGTGACGAAGGACAGCGCCGTGCCGATGCCCACCAGAAGCGCGGCCAGCTCCGGGTCCAGCCCGCTGTCCGTGGCCAGGATGGCCCCCAGGACCATGGGCGGCATGGCCGCCTCGAACACCGTCACCTGGGCCACGGGCCCGGTGTTGCCAAAGCCTTTTGCCGCCACCAGCCAGATGAGCGCCGGGGCCAGGATCAGTTTGTAGACCAGGCCCAGGGCCAGCGGTTTGGCCTTGGCCCCAGGCAGGCGCAGGCTCAGCCCGAAGCCCACGGTCAAGAGCGAAAGTGGCACCAGGGTAGCGCCGATGCGCGAAAGCCCGGCAAGAACCCAATCCGGCAGGGGTACGGGCCTGAGCAGCAAACCCAGCACCAGCGCCTGAAAGGGCGGGAAGAGCAGCATCCGCTTGAGCGCACCCGCCATGGCCGCGCCAGCGCTCTCCGCCTGGCCGTCCGTACGGCCATTCGCATGGCCATTCGCATGGCCATGCGAATGGTCAGTAAGGTGCGAGGCCAGGAGCACGCCCGGCACGGCCAGCACGATGCTGGTGCCGGGATTGTCGCAGAGGAAGGCCACAAAGGAGTACTGCGGGCCGTAAAAGGCCTCGATCATGGGCAGGCCGATGAAGATGGTGTTGCTCATGCCCCCGGCCAGCATCAGGCAGCCGAAGGTCTGGCGCGACAGGCCGAGAACCCGCGCCCCGAGTCCGAAAAACAGCGCCCCCCCGGCGAAGATGATCCAGGCCATGCTGCCGGGCAGGAGGATTTCGGCGGTGAGGGGCATGTTGCGCGCGGCCAGGAAGGCCACGGGCGGCACGCAGAACTGGATGACCACCCCGGCCATGACGCGATTGGAATGCTCCGGCAGCCGCCCGGACAGGCGCAACAGGATGCCGGCGATCAGGCTTGCGGCGGCGACGAAGAGGCTGTCCACGGGACTCCCGCGTTAGATTGATGCTGCCAGACCGGGCTAAACGAAGATCGTCCCGCGCAGGTACAGCGCTGCCCGGCCCGCGATGCGCACCCGGTCGCCCAGAAGCTCGCAGAACAAGCGCCCTCCGCGTGCAGACGCCTGGAAGGCGTCGAGCCGGGTCTTGCCCAGGCGCGCGGCCCAGAACGGCGTGAGCAGGCTGTGCGCCGAGCCGGTCACCGGGTCCTCGGGGATGCCCACCTCCGGGCAGAACACCCGCGACACGAAGTCGAACCCGCCGCCCGGGCGTCCCGGTGCGCTGGCGATGTTGCAGACGTACGGCAGTTCGTGGAAGGCGGCGAGGTCAGGGGTCAGGCCCCGCACCACGTCCTCATGGGCGAAGACGCACAAGAGATCGCGCAGGGCATAGGCCTCCAGCGGCTGCGCGCCAAAGGCCCGGCACATGGTCTCGGTGATGGCGATGGGCTCAGGCGGCCAGGACGGGAAGTCCAGGACCAGCAGGTCGCCGTCCTGGTTCGTCTCGCGCTCGACAAACAGCGGGCCGCTCTGGGACTCGAAGCGCAGGCGCGGCCCGGCAAAGCCCAGCTCGTTGAAAAGCACGAAGGCGGCGGCCAGGGTGGCGTGGCCGCAGAGGTCGATCTCAAAGGTCGGCGTGAACCAGCGCAGGTGATAGCCCCGGTCAGCGCCAAGGGGCACGAAGAAGGCCGTCTCCGAGAGGTTGTTCTCCGCCGCGATGGCGGAGAGGGTCTCGTCGGGCAGCCAGGACGTAAGGGGCACCACGGCGGCCGGGTTGCCGGAGAACACGCCCTCGGCAAAGGCGTCGACCTGGTAGAGCGGGAAGGCTTGCGCCATGGCTGTGTCCTTGGTTTCGGACGAGGGCTGGCCCTCGCGGCAAGAGGTGCGCCTCAAGCCGGGCGCTTGGCCAAGAGCGCCCACACACCGGCGCTGGTGAGCAGCGTGCCGCCCGCGCGGTTGAAGCGCCGCTGGGCCTGGGGTGAGGCCAGCAGGCCGCGCGCCGAGGCCGCGAATACTGCGTAAAGGGCCGCGTTGATGCTCGCCAGGATCACGAAGGTGGTGGCGAGAATCCAGAGCTGGCGGGCGTGATCCGCGCCCGGGTTGAGAAACTGCGGCAGGAAGGCCACGAAGAAGGCGATGCTCTTGGGGTTGAGGGCCGTGACCATGTAGGTGTTGGCGAACAGCCGCCAGCGGGACACGGACGTCTTTGGCGCGGTGATTTCCGTGGTGGGGGAAGCGTCTGCGCGCAGCATGCGCAGGCCCAGGAAGAGCAGGTACAGACCGCCTACCCACTTGAGCACGGTGAACCACAGCGCCGAGGCGGCCAGAAGCGCGCCCAGGCCCAGGGTCGACATGGCCAGGGCCGTCGAGTCGCCCAGGGCCACGGCGGCGACCAGCGGGACGTTGGCCCGGCGGCCGTGGGTCAGGGAGTAGCTGATGACCGTGAGGATGGTCGGCCCCGGAAGGACGAGCAGCAACGCCGACGCAGCCGCAAAGGCGAGCCAGAGTTCGATGGTCATGGGCTTCTCCCTCTTGCCTGCGGGGCTTCTCGCCCCTAGAACGCCTGCTTCATCAGATCCGCGTCCGAGGCGGCGGAGCCTTCCGCCGCGCCCACGTCGGTGACGCTGGGCTGGGTGCCCTCCATAAAGGGCAGGAAGTAGCTCTCGGTCACGTGCTCGCCCTTGGAGCTCACCGCCTGGCTGTTCTCCACGCGCGACCAGACGATGCCCTCGGGCGGGGTGAAGTCCTCGGGCGGGTAGCGGTCCTCGATGGCCTGGCGGTAGGCCAGCCAGATGGGCAGGGCCGATGACGCGCCGGTGCCGCCCCGGCCCATGCTCTGGAGCTGGTCGTAGCCCACGTACACGCCGGTCAAGAGGTACGGGGTGTAGCCCATGAACCAGGCGTCCTGTTCGTTGTTGGTGGTGCCGGTCTTGCCCGCCAGGGGGCGTCCGAGCACCTTGGCCGCGCCGCCGGTGCCCACGTTGATGACCTCTTTCATCATGGAGACCATGATGAAGGCGGTCTGCGGGCTCATGGCCTCCACGAACTCCGGCTCGGACTTGTACAGGGTCTCGCCCCAGGCGCTGCGCACCGAGAGCACCATGCGCGGCTTCACGTAGGAGCCGCCGTTGGGGAAGGTGGTGTAGGCCTGGCAGAGGTTGATCAGGGTCAGGGCCGAGGACCCGAGCGCAATGGATAGGTTCTCGGGCAGCTCGCTATCGATGCCCATGGCCTTGGCGCGTTCGATGACGGTCCGGATGCCGATCTTCTGGGCCACGCGGATGGTCACGAGGTTGCGCGAGCGGGCCAGGGCGGTGGAGAGCAGGGTGGGCCCGTAGAAGATGTTCTCGTAGTTTTCCGGGCGCCAGATGGTGCCCTGCTCCACGTTGGCGAAGACGATGGGCGCGTCCATGATCACCGAGGCGGGCGTGAAGCCGTTGTCCAGCGCCGCCGAATAGACGATGGGCTTGAAGGACGAGCCGGGCTGGCGCTTGGCCTGGGTGGCGCGGTTGAACTGGCTCTTCTCGAAGCTGAAGCCGCCGGAAAGCGCCACGACCTCGCCGGTGGACGGCATCATGGACACCAGCGCGCCCTCGGGGCCGGGCTCGCGTTCCAGGTTCAGGGTGAAGCGGTCGGCCTTGTTGTCGCGCACGGTGACCCAGACGATGTCGCCCTTGTGCAGGATGCGCGAGGGGTCGCCGGGCACGGGCGCGGCCGCGCCGGTGAGGCCCTTGACGGCATTGCGGCACCAGGTGGTGGTGCTGGCCGGGATGTCGCCGGTGTGCTGACCGAAGCGGACCGTGGCCTTGTCCTTGGCGGTGTCGACCACCAGGGCGCGCAGCCAGGCGCCGGGCTTCAACACGTCGCCGCGTCCTTCCTCCAGGAAGCGGGCGTATTCCTCGGGCTTGAGGTGTCCGGCCGGACCTTCCCAGCCCTTGCGCTTGGCGATGTCGGCCAGGCCGCGATGCATGGCGTTGTCGGCGGCGACCTGGTGCGGAATCTCGCAGGCGGTCTCCACCGTGAGCCCGCCCTGATACACCTCGTCCTCGCCGTACTTGTCCACCAGGAAGCGGCGCACCTCTTCGAGGTAGTACGCGCCGATCTTCCAGGAATGGTCCTCCATGCTCCTGTACACGAGCTTCTGGGCCAGGGCCTGGTCGTGCTGGGGCTGGGTGATGAAGCCCTGGGAGAGCATCTGGTCGAGGACGTATTTCTGGCGGGCCTTGGCCGCGACAGGGTCGGAATAGGGGTTGTAGCGGCTGGGGGCCTGGGGCAGGCCTGCCACGATGGCGCTTTCGGCCAGGGTCAGGTCCTTCACGTGCTTGCCGAAGTATTCCCGCGCCGCCGCCTCGACTCCATAGGCCTTGGAGCCCAGGTAGATCTGGTTCAGGTAGATGGTCAGGATCTCGTCTTTGGTCAGGTAGTTCTCCAGCTGGTAGGCCAGCATGGCTTCCTTGATCTTGCGCTCGAAGCTCTTTTCCGGCGTCAGGAGCAGCCGCTTCACCACCTGCTGGGTGATGGTGCTGCCGCCCTGCTTGATGCCCCCGGCCTTGAGGTTCATGAGCATGGCCCGGGCGATGGCCCAGGGGTCGATGCCGTCGTGCTTGTAGAAGCCGGAGTCCTCGGCGGCCAGGAAGGCCTTGGGCAGGTGCGCGGGCATGTCCTGCAGGCGCACCAGAAAGCGCTTCTCCTTGTAGAAATAGCCGAGCACCTGGTTGTCGCGCGCCAGTACCGTGGTCACCAGTGGCGGCTTGTAGTCGGTGATGGATCTGAAGCCGGGCAGGTCGTGGGACAGCCACCAGAACGCCAGGACCACCAGGGCGATTCCAATCAGGGGCAAGGATAAAAGGCTCCACAGAACCTTGCGTTTGAATCGTCTGCTGCGTCTCATGGCTGCGTTACTTCCGGGCTTCTTTTTCGTGTTTCGGCTCGTGCTCTTCGGCGGCATCTTCTTTGCGGGCATTTAGCGGCGCTCCGTGAGGCCCCAGGCCTCGCGCAATCGGTGGTACAGGTCGAAAACGCCCGTCTCGGTCATCCCCAGGCGTTTGAGCAGCCCGCCCCCGCCGCGACTCTCGCGCAGGGCCTGGCACTCCTTGAACTCGAAATACATCTGCCGGCCCGCGCGGATCCAGAACGGGAAGAGGCGGCAGTACAGGGGCCGGGCCTCACGCGGGAGGCTGCAACCCCGCGGCCCCAGGAGCAGGCATTCGCCGGTCAGGCTCACGGCCAGGCGGTCGTGGAAACCCTCGGTGGGGAACAGCGCGCGCACCTTTTCGCCCTCGCCCGGGAACAGGCGGCAGAGATTGTCCACAAAGCCCGCCGTGTTGGCCTGGCTGGAAAACATCTCCGGTGTGGCCCCGGCGGCCTGCATGGCAGTGCGCTCGCTGCCGGAGAGCGGGAAGCAGAACTCCTCCGAACCGGGCGAGAGGGTGCAGCAGGTGCCGGAGGATTGCGCGCAGCGGCTGCAGGCGTCTCCGGCGGGGGCAGGTGCTGCGAAGTTCATGTTCAGGGGCTACTCCGGGGCGAAGCGGACGTGGCCCTTGCCCAGCAGGTCGTGCAGGTGCACGATCCCGGCCAGGCTGCCGTCCTCGGCCAGCACCGGCAGCACGGTGATCTGCCGGGCCTCCATGAGGTCCAGCACCTGGGCCGCGGTTGCCGTTGTGCTGGCGCTGCGCGGCTCGAGCGTCATGAAGGCGGACACCGGCCAGGTGGGGTTGTAGCCGTTTTCATGGAACAGCATGCGGCGCACGTCGCCATCGGTGAGCACGCCCGTCAGCCGTCCGGCATCGTCCGTCACGGCCACAAGGCCGAAGCCCCCGGCGTTCAACGCGGCCAGCGCCTGGGAGACGGGGGCCGTCTGCGTCGTCACGGGCAGTTTTTGGGTGTGCATGAGCGCGGTCACGGGCTGCGAAAGGCGTGCGCCAAGAGCTCCGGCCGGGTGCACGCGCTTGAAGTCCTTGGTGCCGAAGTCCTTGATGCGCATGAGGCACACGGCCAGCGCGTCGCCCACGGCCAGGGCCGCAGTGGTGCTGGCCGTGGGGGCCAGGTTCATGGGGCAGGCCTCGCGCGGGACTTTGGCCTCGATGACCACGTCGGAGAGGCGCGCCAGGGTGGAGTCCGCGCCGGAGGTGATGCCCACCACCGACACGCCAAGCGCGCGCAGGGCAGGCAGCAGGTTGTTCAGTTCGTCGGTCTCGCCGGAGTTGGACAGGGCCAGCACGACGTCCTCTTTGCGGATCATGCCCAGGTCGCCGTGGGCGCCCTCCACCGGATGCAGGAAGAAGGCCGGGGTGCCGGTGCTGGAGAGCGTGGCCGCGATCTTGCGGGCCACCAGCCCGGACTTGCCGATGCCCGTGACCACCACACGGCCTTTGCAGGCGGAGAGAAGGTCCAGAGCCTCAGTGAAGCCGCCATTGAGCTGGCCGCGCACGGCCAAAAGGCCCTCCACCTCGATGTCCAGGACCTCGCGGGCCAGCTCAAGCCAGCCGCCGACCGGCGGTGTGCCGTTATGTGGGCAGTCGCTCATGGCCTTGCCTAGCCGACCACCTTGGACTCGGCCTCAAGGCACATCTTGCCCATGTGCGCGCAGGGCGCAATGGGGTAGTTGCCGTCGAAGCAGGCCAGGCAGTGGGCGTCTTTTTCCACCACGGAGTCCAGCAGGCCGGGGATGGACAGGTAGTGCAGGCTGTCCAGGCCGATGAACCGGGCGATGTCGTTGACCGGAGTCGTGGCGGCGATGAGCTCGCCCTTGCTGGAGAAGTCGATGCCGTAGAAGCAGGGGAAGCGGATGGCCGGGCAGGACACGCGCATGTGGATCTCGCGCGCACCCATCTCGCGCAGCTTTTTCACGCGGGTTCGGATGGTGGTGCCGCGCACGATGGAGTCCTCGACGATCAAGATGCGCTTGCCCTCGATCATGCTGCGCACGGGGTTCAATTTCACGCGCACGCTGAAGTTGCGCATGTCCTGGCTGGGCTGGATGAAGGTGCGGCCCACATAGTGGTTGCGGATCATGGCCAGCTCCAGCGGCAGGCCCGAGGCCTGGGAATAGCCCACGGCGGCGTAGTTGCCGGAGTCCGGGAAGGGCATGACGAAGTCCGCTTCCACAGGGGCTTCCATGGCCAGCTTGGCGCCCATGGCCTTGCGGCGCTCGTACACGCCCTCGTCAAAGACCATGGAGTCGGGCCGGGCGAAGTAGATGAGTTCGAAGATGCACTGGCGCTTGGGGGCCGTTTCCAGCAGGCGGTGGCTGGTGAGCCGTCCGCCCTCGATGACGATCATCTCGCCGGGCTCCACCTGGCGGATGTACTCGGCCTCGATCAAGTCAAAGGCGCAGGTCTCGGAGGCGAAGACGTAGTTGTCGTTCAGGCGGCCCAGGCACAGGGGGCGCAGCCCGTGGGGATCGCGCACGGCGATGAGCTTGTTGTTGGCCAGGATCAGGAGCGAGTAAGCGCCCTTCACCCGGGAGCAGGCCTTGAGGATGGCGTCCTCGATGGTGCTGCCGTTCATGTGCTTGGCGATCAAGTGGACAAAGACCTCGGTGTCCATGGTGGTCTGGAAGATGGAGCCGTCGTGCTCCAGCTCCTGCCGCAACTCAAGGGTGTTCACCAGATTGCCGTTGTGGCCCACGCCGATGTGCCAGTCCTTGAAGCGCACCAGGAAGGGCTGGGCGTTTCTGATGAGCGAGACGCCGGTGGTGGAGTAGCGGACGTGGCCCAGGGCGATGGAGCCCTTGAGCTCCTTGCCCAGGTGGCGTTCGCTGAACACGTCGTGCACCAGGCCCATGCCGCGCTGCTCGCGGATGCCCTGCCCGTCCCAGGTGACGATGCCGGCAGACTCCTGTCCGCGGTGCTGCAGGGCATAGAGCCCGAAATAGGCCATGCGCGCGGCCTCGGGGTGTCCGTAGATGCCGAATAGACCGCAATAATCACGCTTCATTTGGTGTGTCCTGTCCGGTGCTTGTCCGCCGGTTGAGCAAATGACATATCCGCCGGAGGGCACTGCGCCCCCCGGTCTCTGCCTCGGTCCTGTGGCGGACCGCTATTGCCTGCCGTAGTAGTCCTGTAGGCAGGTGACTCCGAGTCCCTGGCCGCGCTCCTCAAGAATCGCCTGGGCCATTGCCGCCGCCCCGGACACCGTGGTGGTGTAGGGCACGCCGTACAACAGCGCCGTCTGCCTGATCTCCTTGGAATCGTTGACCGTTCTCTTGCCGGATGGCGTATTCACCAGGAGGTCGATGGCCTTGTTCTTGATCAGGTCCACCACGTTGGGGCGGCCCTCCTGCACCTTGAACACGCGGGTGACCTCCACGCCGCCCTCTTCCAGGTGCTTGGCCGTGCCGCCGGTGGCCACGATCTTGAAGCCGAGATCGGTAAAGGCCTTGGCCACCGGGGTGATGAGCGACTTGTCGCGGTCATTGACGGAGATAAACACGGTTCCCGAACCTGGCAAGCGCTGGCCAGCCGCCAACTGGCCCTTCATGAAGGCCAGGCCGAAGCTCTTGTCGATGCCCATGACCTCGCCGGTGGAGCGCATCTCGGGTCCCAGCAGGATGTCCACGCCAGGGAAGCGGTTGAAGGGGAACACGCTCTCCTTCACCGAAACGTAGCCCGACTTGCGCATCTCCCAGGGCCTCAGGTCCTTCAATTTCTCGCCCAGCATGACGCGGGTGGCCAGCTTGGCCAGGGGCACGCCCGTAGCCTTGCTGACGAAGGGCACGGTGCGCGAGGCGCGCGGGTTGACCTCAAGGATGTACACCTCGCCGTCCTTGATGGCGAACTGGATGTTCATCAGGCCGATGACGCCGAGCTCGCGGGCGAGCTCCTTGGCCTGGCGCTCGATCTCGGCCACCAGCTCTGGCGCGATGGTATGCGGGGGCAGCACGCAGGCCGAGTCGCCGGAGTGTATGCCGGCTTCCTCGATATGCTCCATGATGCCGCCGATGTAGGTGTCCTCCCCGTCGGAGAGGGCGTCGGCGTCCACCTCGATGGCGTTCTCCAGGAACTTGTCGATGAGGATGGGATGCTCAGGCGAGATGATGGACGCCTTGCTGAAGTAGTTGTTGAACTCCTCGTCGTCGTAGACGATCTCCATGCCGCGTCCGCCCAGCACATAGGAGGGCCGCAGCACCAGGGGGTAGCCCAGGCCGTCCTTGATCTCGGCCGCCTGGGTCAGGGTCATGGCCGTGCCGCCCGCAGGCTGCTTCAGGTGCAGCTTGCGGATGAGCGCGTTGAACAGCTCGCGGTCTTCGGCGCGGTCGATGCTCTCCGGCGGGGTGCCCAGCAGGTGCACACCGGCTTTTTTGAGCGCCACGGCGAGGTTCAGCGGGGTCTGGCCGCCGAACTGCACGATGACGCCCAGCGGCTTCTCGAACTCCACGATGTTCAGGACGTCCTCGTAGGTGACGGGCTCGAAGTACAGGCGGTCGCTGGTGTCGTAGTCCGTGCTCACGGTCTCGGGGTTGGAGTTGACCATGATGGACTGCACGCCCATCTCCTTCAGCGCAAACGAGGAGTGGCAGCAGCAGTAGTCGAACTCGATGCCCTGGCCGATGCGGTTGGGCCCGCCGCCCAGGATGACCACCTTGCGCACGTCCTTGCTCTCGATCTCGCGGCCGGTCTCGTAGGTGGAATAGTAGTAGGGGGTGTAGGCCTCGAACTCCGCCGCGCAGGTGTCCACCAGGTAGTACGTGGGCTCGATGCCAAGCCCCTTGCGCAGGGAGCGCACGCCGTCCTCGCTCATGTTCCAGAGCACGGCCAACTGCCGGTCGGAGTAGCCGTAGGCCTTGGCGCGCTTGAGCAGGGGGGCGACTGCCTTGTTCTCCGCCGAGACCTGCTGCTTGAGCCCGAAGGCCTGCAACTCGTCTTCCATGATCAGAATGTCGCGGATCTGGCGCAGGAACCACGGGTCGATGAACGAGGCCTCGTAGATTTCCTTCAGGGTGAAGCCGCAGCGCATGGCGTTTCTGAGCGCGAAGAGGCGGTTGGAGTTGGGCTTGCGCATCAGGCGCAGGAGCTCCTCGCGCTCGACGGTGCAGGTCTCGAACTTCTTGCCCAGGCCGGGCATGCCCACTTCAAGGGAGCGCAGGCCCTTTTGCAGCGCCTCCTTGAAGGTGCGGCCGATGGCCATGGTCTCGCCCACGCTCTTCATGCTCGTGGTCAGGTAGTCCTCGCTGCCGGGGAATTTCTCGAAGGTGAAGCGCGGGATCTTGATGACGCAGTAGTCGATGGACGGCTCAAAGGAGGCCATGGTCTCGCGCGTGATGTCGTTGGGGATCTCGTCGAGCGTGTAGCCCACGGCCAGCTTGGCCGCGATCTTGGCGATGGGAAAGCCCGTGGCCTTACTTGCCAGGGCAGAGGAGCGCGAAACGCGCGGGTTCATCTCCACGATGATCATGTCGCCGTTTTGCGGGTTGATGGCGAACTGGACGTTACTGCCGCCGGTCTCCACGCCGATCTCGCGCATGATGGCCAGGGCCGCGTCGCGCATCATCTGGTATTCGTCGTCCGTCAGGGTCTGCGCGGGCGCCACGGTGATGGAGTCGCCGGTGTGCACGCCCATGGCGTCCATGTTCTCGATGGAGCAGATGATGACGCAGTTGTCCTTCTTGTCGCGCATGACCTCAAGCTCGAATTCCTTCCAGCCGAGCACGCTCTGCTCGATCATGATCTCGCTCTTCATGCTGGCGGCCAGGCCCTGGGAGGAGATGGACTCCAGGTCCTCCATGTTGTAGGCCACGCCGCCGCCGGTGCCGCCCATGGTGAAGGCCGGGCGGATGATGAGCGGGAAGGGCAGCCTGCGGCCGATCTCGCGCACGTCGTCCATGGTGCGGGCGATGCCGCTCTCGGGGACCTTGAGGCCGATGGCGGCCATGGCGGTGCGGAACAGCTCGCGGCTTTCGGCCTTCTTGATGGCCGGGATGGTGGCGCCGATGAGCTCAACATTGAACTTCTCCAGCACGCCCATCTCGGCCAGGGCCAGCGCGGTGTTCAGCGCGGTCTGGCCGCCCAGGGTGGGCAAAAGCGCGTCCGGGCGCTCCTTCTCGATGATCTTGGCCACGGTGCCGGGCTCGATGGGCTCGATGTACGTGCGGTCGGCCAGCTCCGGGTCGGTCATGATGGTGGCCGGATTGGAGTTGACAAGGATGACTTCGTAGCCTTCCTCTTTAAGGGCCTTCAGGGCCTGGGTGCCGGAGTAGTCGAACTCGCAGGCCTGGCCGATGACGATGGGGCCGGAGCCGATAAGCATGATCTTTTTGATGTCTGTACGCTTGGGCATTGATTCCGCCGGTGTGAGGTTTGAGTGGTTCTTGGCCGGGCGTTGAAACGGGAGTGATGTACGACATTCGCCGCCAGCAGGCAAGGGGCAAGCCTCCGCCGGTCCCGGCGCCCGGCAGCGGCGGCAGCGCCCGGTAGTTGACAGCATTGCCTTGATATCCTAGGTCGTTTAGACGTAGTAAAAATCAATCCGAGCTTGGGGGGAATCATGGCGCGAGAAAAATCATTCCCGCTTCTGCTGTGCGCTTGCCTGGCCTGTGTTCTGCTCTTTGCCTGCGCTCCCAGAAATCCCGCAGCCGGGACCGCGCCCCTGAAAGACATCAAGTTCATGGACACCACGGGCTTCGACTACAAGCTCTCGGCCTCCCTTGAAGCCAAGCTGCCGAGCGTGGACGTGACCTTCCCGGCTGTCATCACCCTGAACAACATCCCCGCGCGCATCGACAAGTGGCTCTCCGTGGTCGAGAAGTTCGGCGGCAAGGTGGAAATCCAGGCCGAACCCGAACCGGGCCGCGGGCTGATCACCGAAATTTTCTCCATCTTCATCAAGGCCTTCGAGGCCGCCGAGGAAAAGCTCATCTACGCGCCCGCCAAGGACTACAACGTCCTTGTCTCCTACCAGGCCCAGACCGGCATCATCACCAGAATGGCCTTTACGCGCAAGACCGGGCCAGGCCAGGCTGCGGCAAAATAGCGGCGAAATAACGGCGAAATTAGCCTAAAGGATCCGGCAAATCCGTCCGAAGAGATTGCAACTGACGAGATTGACCTCTCGAAAGAACATACCCTTGGCTCAAGGCCGCTGGCGGAAGATAGGCTTCTGTTGGCGGCCTTGAGCTGTTCTGGGCGCGGGCGAAAACCAGCAGATGTTCAGGGCCCCACAGGCGTGAGTGCGGCCATGCAGCGCTTGAAGAAAGCCCCCGGCCTACTGCACCACCCACACCGCGCAGTTCTTGGCGTTGTGCACCAGCTTGTTTGACACGCTTCCGAAGAGGAACTCTTCGCCCTTGGTCAGACCCCGGCGGCCCACCACAAGGGTGCCGAAGCCGCCCTCCTGTTGCACGTCCAGGATGGTCTGGGCGATGCTCGGCTCGGCGCTGCACAAGACCGTGCGCTCGAACACCGCCGAGTCCGGGATACCTGCGGCCACAAGCCTGCCTCGCGCGGACTTGAGGAAGTCGAAGACGCGCTCATGGTCCAGCCTGCACTGGTTCAGCCAGGCAGCTTCGTCCTCGTACCTGTCGCGGTTGGGCGCGCGTTCGATGTACAAAAGGGTCACGCGTACACCCTGGGAGTTGGCCAGGATGGTTCCGGCGTAGTCCACGGCGCGCATGGCGTTGTCAGAGGAATCGACGCTGATGAGGATGTTCTTGAAGTCCATGATTTCCTCCGTTCTTGCTCGTGAAGCCGGGGGCTACGTCCGGCGCAGGTTGTCGAGGCAGGGCTCCAGGTCGGCCAGAAGCTCCGGCACCGTCTCGTAGAAGACCTCGGACTCGGCGGAGTAGTGCATGAGCACGCGGTTCAAGTCCTCGGGGATGTAGGGGAAGAGCTTGCGCAGGTTCACCACGCGGTGACGGAAGAACAGGGCGCAGTCGGCCTCGGCGAGGCCGAGCGCGTCCGTGTCCACGTCCTGGATGGCGTGCACGCCCTTGCCGGTGATGAAGGACAAGATGTTGCCCAGGCCGAAGAGGTCCAGGCCGAAGGGGTTCTCCACCGAGTCGTAGCCGTAGTCGAAGTCGATCCAGCAGTAGTCCCCGGTTTTGTGGTCCACGTAGAGATGGTCGCGGCGGATGTCGCCGTGGGTCTCGCCATGCTGGTGCAGGTGGTGGATGGCCCGGCAGGCGGCCATGAATCGCCTGAGTATGTCGGGGTAGACATCAAAAAAATATTCTTGGTGGCTGCTGTGGATGTCCTCGATGTTGAGATCCAGCCTGCGTCCGGCCACGCGCTCCAGCACGCGCACAATATTGCCTGCCGAGTCCTTGATGCCCTGGCCTTGCATGAAGCGCGGGTCGCCGGCCACCAGGCGCAGGATGCGCGCCTCCTTGGTGGCGCTGCGGTGGCAGGTGATGGTCAAGGGCCCGATGTGCTGGTCGAAGCTTTCCATGAACTGGAGCTTCAGGATGCGGTACAGGCCGCACTCCAGTTCGATGCAGCGCTTGACCCAGAACTTCGGGTCCTCCATGCCGAAGCGGCGCTCGCTCTCGTCGCCCATGACAAGATAGTGCTTTCCGCCCAGGGCGATGACGTCCCCGTAGCCGATGTTCATGAACTCCGTGGTGTCGGTGAACACCGTGCCATAGTTGCGCACGCTCACAGGGGGCTTAAAACGTTCGACAAGTGCTCGCACGGTTTCGGGCATGTCGACCTCCTGGATGATCGTAGCTTTAAATAGATATATTCGTCCGTCCCGTCAAGGGGTTACAATCAAAAGAGCGCCCGCCGCAGCTGCGTTGCGATGTCCAATATCGGACTCAAGCGTCTCGCGCTGCATTGAAAGCCCTGCCTGGAAGCCTGCGAAGACAACTCCCTTCGCCGTCCCCCCTTGCCAATTTCAGCATTCGATGACATGCAGCGCATGGACAGCGCGCGTTGCGCGACCGTACCCCCTGCGGGCACGGGGGAGACGGATGCCATATTCGGCGCGCTGCCCGACAAGCAGTCGCGCAGGCATAGCCCAGGAGGGACCGACATGGTCAAGCAGGTCAAGGACCAGGAAGCGCTGAAAAAAGATGTGCTGGCGCGCATGAAGCGCATTGAGGGCCAGGTGCGCGGCATCCAGCGTATGATCGACGAGGGCAAGGAGTGCGAAGACATCCTGGTGCAGGTGCGGGCCGTGCGCTCGGCCCTGCGCGCAGCCACTGGGCTTATCATGCGCCGCTATCTCATGCGTTGCCAGGAACAGTCCGTGGCCACGGGCGATCCAGTGGCCCAGTACGAAAAGCTCGTCAAGCTCATCGCAGATTTCATCGACGGCTAACGATCTCCTGCACTCCCATACGCGAAAGGTCCCTGTCGACACAAACACGTCGGCAGGGACCTTTTGCATTGGGCAAGTCCTGGGAAGTCACGGATGAGCGGGCATCGCTCCGCGACAGCTCCTCAAGATTCTTGCGGAGAAGCTGACTGTTCGTGCCCGCTCGCCGCAGTGCCAGCGATCTGTGCGCAATGAGAGAAGTTTTTCAGAGCGCACAGGGAAAAGTGCGTGATGTGATCGGCCAAGCCGCTGATTCCTGCTTCGTCGAAGCGCAGGTCCGGGGCCAGGACATCGATGATGGCCCTGGAGCGGAAGATATACTGGCATTGGCCTACGATGCTCATGGAGCACTGGCGGACCAGCTTGTCCTCCGGCGAGATGCCGTTGCCGAGTATCTCGGCGATGATGGAGCGCAGATACGCGGACAGCGGCAGGATGTGGCGCTCCACGACCTGGCTTAGGGCCTGGGTGGGCTCGAACATCTCCCTGGCCATGAGCTTGCCGCACCAGGCGCCCTTGCCATCGCCCAGCATGCGCAGCAGGAAGGAGTGGATGAAGGCGTGCAGGCGCTCCTCGGCCGGGGCGTCTGCGGGCAGGCCCATGTCCGGCGGGTTGCGGCGCAGCCCGGTGACAAAGGCCTCGGAGAGCAGGGCCGAATATAGCCCGTCCTTGCCGCCGAAATGATAGTGCACGGCGGCCACGTTGGCTCTGGCCATGCGGCAGATGGTGCGCACCGTGGCGGCCTTGAAGCCCTGTTTGGAGAACACCTCCCCAGCCGCGGCAAGCAGCCGCTGCTTGGTGTCTTCACCGGAATCCTGCGTCATACACTCTCCTTGGGGATCGTTGAAACACTAGATTAAAACGCTTGATTGAGACTGTCAAATGGAATACTGACAGCGCACCGCATTGTGCACAGCATTGTTGCGGGGAGGGATATGCAGCACAAAGGACAAAGCGAACCGGCCGGGGATTGGCGGGCCTTCAGCGTGGCCGCGTCCGGGACCTTCATGGCGACCCTGGACTCGGGCATCGTGAACACGGCTCTGCCCACGGTGGCGCAGGATTTCGGGGCCAGCCTGCAGGAAGTGCAGTGGTGCGTCTCCGGCTATTTTCTGGTTATCTCCTGCCTGCTGCCGCTTTTCGGGCGCATGGGCGACATGTATGGCCGCAGGCGCTTGTACTCCTATGGCTTTCTCATCTTCACTGCGTCCTCCATGCTCTGCGGCGCCTCACCGAATTTGCTCACCATCATCGGCGCGCGCGTGCTCCAGGGGGTTGGCGCGGCCATGCTCATGGCCAACGGTCCGGCCATCATCATGGCGGCTTTTCCCGGCGCGACCCGCGGCCGGGCGCTGGGCATCGTCGGCATGACCGTGGCGCTGGGCGCGCTCACCGGTCCTGGCCTGGGCGGCCTGCTCATCCAGTCCTTCGGCTGGCGCAGCGTGTTCTATGTGAACCTGCCCATCGGCCTGGGCGGGCTGTGGCTCACCCGCCGTTTCCTGCCGCCGCTGGAGCGCCTGCGCGACGAGACCCTGGACCTGCTCGGCGCGGGCCTCTTCGCCGTGGCCATGACCGGCCTGCTGCTGGCCATGACCCATGGCCGCGACTGGGGCTGGTCCTCACCCCTGGTGCTTGCCTGCCTGGGGCTGGCGGCTGTGGCCTTCCCCTGCTTCGTGCTCTGGGAGCGCCGCACCAGCCATCCCATGATCGACCTTTCGCTCTTCCGCATCTGGCCGTTCTTGTCGGGCAACATTGTGGCCTTCCTGGCCTTCATGGCCATGTTCTCCAACGCCATCCTGCTGCCCTTCTACCTGCAAGGGCAGCTGCACCTCACCCCGTTGATGATCGGGCTTGTGCTCTCCACTCTGCCGCTCGTCATGGCCGTGGTCTCCCCCATAAGCGGGTATTTGTCCGAACGCATGAACTTCGCCACCCTGACCACCATCGGCCTGGCCGTCATCTGCACCGGGCTCCTGGGGCAGTCGCTGTTCAAGCCGGGCACCCCGCTGTGGCACGTGTTCCTGGGGCAAGTGGTCATCGGCCTGGGCGTGGGCATCTACATGTCGCCCAACAATAATTCCGTCTTGACCAGCGCGCCCCAGGACAAGATCGGCCTGGTGGGCGGTTTTTTGGCCCTGGTGCGCAACGTGGGCATGGTCTCGGGCATCGCCGCGGCCATCACCGTGTTCGGCGTGGCCCAGGGCCGGGCCGCGGCCTCTGGCCTGGACAGCCAGGAGGCCTTCATCAGCGGCTTCCGCGCTGCGCTTACCTCGGGGGCGCTGCTCTCCTTCCTGGCGGGCTGCGTGTCTTTCCACCGGCGCAGCATGTTCCGCGTGCGCAGGGACCAGGTGCACCTCGAGGTGCACAAGGACTCTTGAACTCGCCGCCAGCGATCGTCAGCCTATAGCCATTTCCGTCTTGCTTCCTGCGGAGCGTTTGATACACTGCGTATGAGTATCAGCCGTTTGCAAAGGAAGAACCCGGCATTGTGAACAAACTCCCGCTGCCTGACTGGATGCGGGGCGGCACCTTCAAGCTCGCCCTGGCCATAGTGGTGCTCCTTACCCTGAGCTCCATAGGCATCTATTTGCTCGAAAGCCGGACCACCGTGCCGGGACTGTTCGCGGCCCTGTGGTGGAGCGTGGTCACCATGACCACCGTGGGCTACGGCGACATCGTCCCCGCCACCAACTCCGGCAAGGTCATCGGCATCCTGGTCATGGCCAGCGGCATTGGCCTGGTCTCCACCCTCACCGGCAACCTGGCCTCCCTCCTGGTGGAGCGCAAGGCCGCGAAACGCAAGGGGCTCCTGGAAGTGAAAATCAACGGGCACGTCATCATCCTTGGCTGGAACTCCTCGGTCCCTGGCCTGGTGCGCGGCCTGCGCGAAAACGGCCTGCTTGAGCGCGACGGGCTGGTGCTGGTGACCGACCTGCCCCAGGAGCGCCGCGACGAGATCGCCTTCCAACTCGACCTGGGCGAGCGGCTCTTCTTCGTGGCGGGCAAGATCGCCCAGGAGAACGTGGTGCACAAGGCCAGGCCGGACAACGCCTCGCTCGTCTACATCCTGCGTCAGGACAACATGTCTCCGCACGAATCCGACCAGCAGAGCATCTACGCGGCGCTCACCGTGCGCGGCATGGCGCCCAAGGTGCCCATCTACGCCGAGGCGGCCATGGCCGAGAACCGCGTGCACCTCCTGCGAGCCGGCGTCACCGACCTCATCGACCGGGGCGAGATCTCAAGCGGCGTGCTGGCCCTGCTGGGCACCGCGCCGCAGGCCTGGAGACTGCTCCAGTCCATGCTCGGGCTGCATGGCCGTCCGGGCCTGGCCCTGCGCCTGCTCACGGAGGCGGACAAGGCTTTGAGCTGGGGCGAGTTCTCCCAGAAGCTGCGCAAACAGGACGGCAGCCTTGCCCTGGCCCTGTGCCAGACCGCGCGCAGCCTGGCCCTGGAGGACATCCTGGACGCGGGCTCGGCGCTGGATCAGTTCATCCTGGAGCTGTTCCAGTCCCACGGGCGGGAGACCAAGCTCGGCAACCAGGGCGCAAGCGTGCTGGTGAATCCCCCGGACGGCCAGGCCCTGTCCAGTTACGATGGGGTGCTCATGCTGCGGGCTGATGCCAGCACAGGGGCCGGTGGAGGGGAGAAGCCATGAGCGGCATGGATTTTTCAGCCATCCCGGTGTTCCAAGGCCTGAACCCGGCCGAACTCGGCAAGGTCGAGTCCATTTTCCATGAGGAGACCCGCACCGCCGGGAGCGTTGTGGTCACCGAGGGACAGACCGGCGAGGAGATGTTCATCCTGGTGCACGGGCGGGTACAGATTTCAAAGGCCATGCTCCTGGCGGGCATGAGCGTGCCGCTCTTGAACATGGCCTCCCCGCGCAAGGTGCTGGCCACCCTGGACGATACCAGCCACCCGGTCTTCGGCGAGGTGGCCCTCATCGATTCGGACCTGCGCTCGGCTACGGTGACGGCCATCACCGACGCCACCTTCCTGGTCACCAGCCGGGAGCAGTTCTTCGACCTGGCGCGGCGCGAGCCGGAGCTGGGGGTGAAGCTGCTTTTGACCCTTGGCAAGCGCATGGCCGCCACCATCCGCCGCTCCAACGCCGAGGTGGTCAAGCTGACCACTGCGCTGGCGCTGTCGCTACGCAAGAGTGTGAACTAGGTCCCGGCCAGCCGGGTCAGCCCATTGCTCCCGCGCCAAAAGCAAAAGGGCCGCCTCCGTTTGACGGAAGCGGCCCTTTTTGTGCGGGTACGCGCGCGGCCTAGTATTCCAGGTCGTGCTCGGAGTTGATGGGCTTGCCGAAGGTCATGATGGACCAGGCCTGGTAGCCGATGACCAGGGGCACGAAGACCAGGGCCACGCCAAGCATGATCTTGAGCGTCAGGGTGGAGGACGAGGCGTTGTGGATGGTCAGGCTCCAGGCCGGGTTCAGGGTGGAGATGAGGATGGCCGGGTACAGGCCCACCACGCCGAACAGGGCCACGCAGGCGATGAACACCGCCGAGCCGCCCCACGCCTTCCAGGCCTGGCCCTGGGCCAGGTACACGCGGGCCATGACCAGCCCGGCAACCGCGGCCACCAGGATCAGGAACAGGTGCGGGTTGGCCAGGTAGTTGGTGAAGAGCTTGGTGTTGACGAAAGTGTAGGCCAAGAACGCCAGCACCAGCACCAAAACCGCAGGCCAGAGCTTGCAGGCCGTGGCCATGGCGCGGTCCTTCAATTCGCCCGTGGCGCGGATGGACAGCCACAGCGCGCCGTGCAGGCAGAACATGGCCACGAAGAACACGCCGCCGAGCAGACCGTAGGGATTCAGCAGGTCAAAGAGACCGCCGGTGTTCACATGGGCCTCGTTGATGGGCAGGCCGTGGAACAGGTTGGCAAAGGCCACGCCCAGCAGCAGCGCGGGCAGGAAGCTTCCGGCGACCTGGCAGGCGTCCCAGACGCTCTTCCAGGTTGCGTTCTCCACCTTGCCTCTGAACTCGAAGGAGACGCCGCGCAGGATCAGCGCAAAGAGCAGCAGCATGAGCGCCGAGTAAAGCCCGCTGAACATGGTGGCATAGGCCTGGGGGAAGGCCGCGAAGGTCACGCCGCCAGCGGACAGGAGCCAGACTTCGTTGCCGTCCCAGAAGGGGCCGCCGGCATTGTACATGACGCGTTTTTCATACTCATTTTTGGCCAGGAAGGGCATGAGCGTGCCGATGCCCAGGTCGAATCCGTCCAGCACGAAGTAGACGGCCCAGAGCACTCCCCAGAGTAGAAACCATATTGTCTCAAGCATAGCAGACTCCCTTGTGTTGGCTTGCGGTGCGGACGGACTCTATGCGTCCACAGGGCCCTTGCGGGCGAAGGTGAACATCAGATAGGCCCCAGCCGCACCCAGCAGGGTGTACAGGAGCACCATGGCCACCAGCGAGGCTCCGGCCTGGCTTGCGGCGATGGGCGACACGGCGTCGGAGGTGCGCATGAGCCCGTAGACGATCCAGGGCTGGCGGCCGACCTCGGTGACGGCCCAGCCCGCCTGCATGCCCAGGTAGGGCAGCGGCATGGCCCAGATCATGGCCTTGAGGTACAGCGGATAGCTGGTGAGCTCATCGCGCTTGAGCAAGCCAAAGAGCATCAGGAGCGGCATGAGGGTGCCGATGCCGACCATGACGCGGAAGGCCAGGAAGGTGATGCTCACGGGCGGGCGGTCGGCGGCGGGGAAGTCGCGCAGGCCCTTCACTTCGGCGTTGAAGTCATTGTAGGCCAGGAAGCTCAGCAGGCCGGGCACGGGCAGGGCCTCAACCAGGTTCTTCTCGCCCTTTTCGTCGGGGATCTGCAAAAGGTACATGGGCGCGTTGGTCTGGGTTTCCCAGTGGGCCTCCATGGCCGCCAGCTTCGCGGGCTGGAGCTTGGCCACCAGGTTGCCGTGGATGTGTCCCTGGAGGACGACGATGGCCGTGGAGGCCATGCCCACGTAGAGCGCCAGGCGGAAGGATTTCTGGAAAAACTCCACGTTCTGCTTGCGCAAGAGGTGCCAGGCGCTGATGCCCATGATGAAGAAGGTGGCCACGCAGAAGGAGGCGGACACCGTGTGCACGAACTGGTTCCAGGCCCAGGGGTTTGTGATGACGGCCACGAAATCGGTCAGCTCGGCGCGCCCGTTTCTGATCTCATAGCCCAGGGGGTTCTGCATGAACCCGTTGGCGATGAGGATCCACACGGCGGAAAGATTGCTCGCCCCGGCCACCAGCCAGGCGGAGATGGCGTGGGCGCGGGGAGAAAGCTTGTCCCAGCCGAAGTGCCAGACGCCTATGAAGGTGGATTCGAGGAAGAAGGCCGCTGTGGCCTCGATGGCCAGAAGCGACCCGAAGATGTCGCCGACGTAGGCCGAGTAGCGCGACCAGTTGGTGCCGAACTGGAACTCCAGGGTGATGCCGGTGACGACGCCCAGGGTGAAATTGATGAGAAAGAGCTTGCCCCAGAACTTGGCCATGCGTTTGTACACGTCTTTGCCCGTGCGCGCGTAGGCCGTCTCCATGCAGGCGATGAGCACCGAGATACCTAGCGTCAGCGGCACGAACAGGAAGTGAAACATGGTTGCGGCAGCGAATTGCAGCCGTGAGAGCATGAGAACGTCCATTAGTCTCCCCCTTTAATAAGAATAAGAATGATTCCTGATAAAGGTATCGGCTGTAAATTGCAATACAAAACTAGTAGCAAGACCACGAAAAATTGCAACGCTTTTACAGGCGGACTTGCAAGACTTCTCCGACTATCTTAATATATGGTATTGATTGAGGAGGCAGAACATGGCCAAAAGCCAATGGGTGCAGTGGGGCGGCTTGGATGAGTTTCGCGAACAGATGGACAGGATGCTGGACGCGGCAGGGCAGGGACCGGCTTTGGCCGGGGCTTCCTGTCCGGGCTATGTCTGGACGCCACTGGCCGACATCACCGAGACGGCCGAGGCGCTGACTGTACGCATCGAACTGCCGGGAGTGACGCCGGAGCAGTTGCTCGTGGAGGTGGCCGACGGCGCCCTGGTGGTGCGTGGCGAGCGCCCCTCTGATTGCGCCTGCGGCGAGGACGTCGAAACGGCCTACCATCTTATGGAGCGGGCCCACGGCCCCTTTGCCCGGCGCTTCCCACTGCCGGAAGATGCGGACGGGGAGAGCATTTGCGCGCAGCTTCGCGAGGGGCTTTTGACCGTCACCGTGCCCAAGCGCCGCGCAACGCTCCCCCTGCGCCGCACTCTGAAGCTGGACTAGCCGGACAGCCATCACCTGCGTCTATTCCATCCATAAGCCGGGCCTTTGGGCCGGGAATAGATTTCGCCAACCTCAGTTATGCCCGCCATTCCAGGCCTGCCGCCAGTCAGCCCGAAAATCCATTGCATTTACGACGGAAGATGGTGTTCCTTTTCAGTGTGCTGTAAGTGCCTACCCGCCTGTGACTTTCTGGCCGCAACCGTTGGTATGTGGGAAGCCGCACAAATCCGCCGGGATTGGCCTCATAGCGCCAAGCGTGAGCAGGCGCGGTGTTTGCGGCAGGTGCCGCGCACCCCTGAATGTTTCACAGGTTTCATGCACCCTCGAAAATTGCCCTGTGCTGAAATATGCTTTAATTTTTCGAAATACATCGAAATTTGGACTTGACCATGTTTAAAATTCTTTACACAGGATTCCCGCAGGATCGCCACAGGGGGTATGTGAACCTAGGTGGAGCAAGCATTCCTGGTACGTATACGTTTTTGCCACCATGCTATTTGTATCATATGAATGACGTAAAATCAGGTGGTTATGTTGTAGAGAAACGCGGCCAGTCCTGGACAGCTTCCGGCCTGCGTCAGCTTTGTTCGATCGATCCCCAAAGCGTAGACCTCGCTTCATGAATGCGGACCTTTGGCAAAAATTGCTCACCATCCTCGAAAATCGACTGGAACAGGGGTTATTCACCCTCTGGATCAAGCCGCTTGATGCCAAGGTCGAGGACAATGTCCTGCACCTTTCTGCCCCCAATGAGTTTGTGGCGGCCTGGGTGCGCGACCGCCTTCTGGAGACCATCCGCGAGGCCGCTCTGGAACTGACGGGCCGCCGCATCGAGATCATGGTCAGCGTGGGACAGCGCCGCCCCCCGGTGCTAGCGGCGCCTTCCCCGGTTGCTCTCCAGGCTTCCCCCCAGTCCCGAACCCGCCCCGCAGCAGAGCCCCTGGGCCTGCCGCTCGGCCATGCGCCGCGCACCGAGTCCCTGAGCCGCTGGCGCTTCCGCTTCGACGACTTCGTGGTCGGCCCTTGCAACGAGCTGGCCTGCGCCGCAGCCAAGGGCCTGTGCAACAACTCACTGGATACGGACCACCTGTTCCTCAGCGCCGGGCCGGGCCTGGGCAAGACCCATCTGCTGCACGCCATTGGCCGCCACCTGGCCGAGCGCTCCAACCGCAGCCGGGTGTCCATCGCCTGCCTCTCGGCCGAGGAGTTCACCACGCGTCTGGTGCTGGCCATCAAGGCCAGGGAGGCCGCGCGCTTCAAGGCCGAGTTCCGCGAGTCCGTGGACGTGCTGCTCCTGGAGGACATCCACTTCTTCCAGGGCAAGGGCAAGCTCCAGGAGGAGCTCCTGCTGACCCTGAAGGCTCTGCAGCAGCGCGGCTGCAAGGTGGTGCTCACCAGCTCCTTCCTGCCCCGCGAGCTCTCCGACGTGGATCCGCAGCTGGTGTCCTGTTTCGCCTCGGGCTTCATGGCCCTGATGCAGGCCCCGGACTACGCCACACGCGAAGAGATCATCCGGCGCAAGGCCCGTTCGCTCCAGGTCCAGGTGCCGGACAACGTCACCGGGCTATTGGCCGAGCGCCTGACCACTGACATCCGCCAGTTGGAAAGCTGCCTGAACAACCTGGTGCTCAAGGCCCGGCTGCTCGGCCAGCAGATCACCGAGGAGTTGGCCTGGCAGGTGCTTGAGAACTACGCCGTGCAGGTCCCCATGCCGGGCGTGGAGCGCATCGTGGCCTTTGTCTGCAAGACCTACGGCATCGACGAGCGCGAGCTGAAATCGAAATCGCGCAGCCAGCAGACCGTCCTCGCCCGCAACACCGCCTTCTATCTTTGCCGCCGTCACACCGACCTCTCCCTCGCCGCCATCGGCGACCGCCTGGGCCGCAAGCATTCCACAGTGCTCAAGGGCATCATCCACGTGGAGCGCGAGATCGCCCACCAGACGCCGCTGGGCAGACAGCTCGGCAACACCGTGGACCGCCTCCTGGCCTAGCCGCCCCGGTCTTCCTTCCACATCATCAGGTTTTTGGACGTGCGCTTCAGAGGGGGCGGCTGCCCCGGTCGAGGATGGTCTGGGCGTCGGCTTCGCTGAGGCCCCGCCCGGCGGCGATGGCCGCAAGGTTGTCCTCGGCGTCCGAGGCGCGCAGGTACACGGGCTCCAGGGTTTGCGCCGAGTAGCTGGCGCGGCTGGCAAGGTCGAGCAGGGCGGATGGGCGCGGGGCGTCCCAGTGGGCGGGCAGCAGGCGCAGGCCAGTGTCATGTCCGGCCAGCTCCTCGAAGAAGGGCAGGTTCCGGCGCAGGCCGCCGCCCAGCAGGCTCAGGGGCCGGGGCAGGGTGGCGAAGAATTCCGGCAGGGACGCGAGAGCCAGCACCTGCGGCGGTCCGAGGGGCGCCGATTGGCTTTTGCCATGCTGGAAGGCCTGGACGTAGACCTGCCCCCGGCGCGACCAGACCAGGGCGGCTACGGCCCCAACGTTCTGCTCAAGGGTTTGCGCGGCCTCGCAGGCCAAAATCTCCAGATGGTTCAGCCCGGCCAGCTGCGCGCCGGTGGACGCGGCCAATCCTTCCGCCAGGGCCAGGGACATGCGCAGGCCCGTGAAGCTGCCGGGACCATCCACACAGGCGATGCGCCGGATGTCCTGGGCCGCCAGGCCCAGGGCCGCAAGCATCTGCTGGATGCCAGGGGCCAGGAAGCGCACGGCGGAGCCGGGCACGGTCCATTCCTGGGCCGCCAGGAACGAGACGCCCTGAACCCCGTCAGCCTCGCCGGGCGTGAGCGAACCCAGAGCCAGTTGCAGGCGCTCGTCGGCCCCGTTTACGGCCAGCAGGAGTCCAGCGTCACTGGAAGAGTCGGCGCAGGTCATTGTAGGTCGCCAGGAGCATGAGCGCCGCCAGCATGGCCAGGCCCACGCGGATGGCCACGGCCCTGGCGCGCAGGCTCAGCGGCTTGCGGGTCACGGCCTCCAGGCCGAAGATCACCAGATGCCCGCCGTCGAGCACCGGAATGGGCAGCAGATTCACAAAGCCCAGGTTGGCCGAGAGCGCGGCGGTGAGGGCGATGAGCCCGACCATGCCGCTCTGGGCCTCCTTGCTGATGAGCTGGGCGATGAGGATGGGCCCGCCGATGGCGTCGGCCGGGATGACCCGCTCGATCATCTTGATCAGCGCGGTGACCATGTTCACGATGGCGCGCCAGGTCTCCTTGCCCGAAACCTTGAGGCTCTGGGCCGCATTCAGCTCGACGGTGACGATCTCCTTGGCCGCCACCACGCCCATCATGGGCGAGGAAACGGTCTCGCCGAAGATGTTCTTGCGGGGCTTCAACTGCGGGGTCACGCCAAGGGTGATGCGCTCTTTGCCGCGCTTGAGCTCCAGTACCAGGGTTTGGCCGTTTGAGCCCTGGACAATCTCAGTCAACTCTTCCCAAAAGATGATGGGGTGGCCGTCCACGGAGAGCACGGTGTCGCCGGGGGCTAGGCCCGCCTGGGCAGCTGGGGTGTCCGGCAGCACCTGGTCGATGACCGGAGCCAGGCCCATCTGCCCCTGGGAGGCGAACAACGCCCAGAACAGGCCCCAGGCCAGCAGGAAGTTGGCCATGGGTCCGGAGGCCACAACGGCCATGCGCTGCCACACGGGCCGCGCGGAAAAAAGCAGGTGCTTGGGGATGGCCGGGTCTTCGTCGGCTTCCGGCGATTCGCCCGCCAGCATGACGTAGCCGCCCAGCGGCACGGCGCAGAGCCGGTACTCGGTCATGCCCCAGGAGAAGGAGAAGAGCCGGGGACCGAAGCCCAGGGCAAAGGCCTTGACCCCGATGCCCAGCGCGCGGGCCATGAGGAAGTGCCCAAGTTCATGGAAAAAGATAAGGCCCCCAAGGACCAGGATAACGGCTATGGCTCCCACGTATTACTCCTCATGCGACCGTATGGGGCGCACTGCTCTCGTGAATCAGTTGGCGGCGGCGAGCGTCTCGCGCCGCGTGTCGGAATCGGCGTTGATGAGTTCCGCCGCGCCGCAGTCTTGCGGCAAGGCCGCGTGCCGGGTGAGCGCGGCCTCGATGAGCCGGGGAATGTCCAGAAACTGGATGCGCCCTTGCAGGAACAGCTCCACGGCCACCTCGTTGGCGGCATTCAAGGCCACGGGATGGCTGTGGCTGGCTGCAAAGGCCGCCTTGGCCAGGCCCAGGCACGGGAACAGCGTCTCGTCCGGGGCTTCGAATGTCAAGTCCGATGCGCTGGCCAGGTTCAGCCGGGGCATGTTGAGGGCCACGCGGCGCGGGTAGCACAGGCTGTGCGCGATGGGGATGCGCATGTCCGGCACGCCCAGGTGCGCCAGTTGCGAACCGTCCACATACTCCACCAGGGAGTGTACGATGCTCTGCGGGTGCACCAGCACGTCCACGCGCGACACGGGCAGGCCGTAAAGGTGGCAGGCCTCGATGACCTCCAGGCCCTTGTTCATCAGCGTGGCCGAGTCGATGGAGATCTTGGCGCCCATGCTCCAGTTGGGATGGTTCAGCGCCTGGGCCGGGGTGACCTTGGCTAGGAAACTCGCGTCCTTGCCGCGGAAGGGCCCGCCCGAGGCCGTGAGGATGAGCCGGGCCAGGTCCTCGTCGCCGTTATGACCGCACAGGGCCTGGAACAGCGCGTTGTGCTCGGAGTCCACGGGCAGGATGATGGCGCCCGACTCCCGGCAGGCATTGCGGATGAGCCGCCCGCCGAGCACAAGGCTCTCCTTGTTGGCCAGGGCGATGTACTTGCCCGCCTTGGCCGCAGCCAGCGTGGGCAAAAAGCCCGCCGCGCCAACGATGGCCGAGAGCACGAGGTCGACGCCGGGCAGGGCCGCCACGGTCTCGTAGGCCCCAGGGCCGATGAGTATCTCTGGCGTGTAGCCTGCGGGCAAAAGCCCCTTGAGCTCCCGCGCCACGGTTTCGTCCAGCACGGCCAGCACACCAGGCCGGAAGATCGCCGCCTGCTCGGCCAGGCGGCGGGCGTTCCTGCCTCCGGCCAGGGCGGCCACGCGGAACAGGTCCGGGTGCTGGGCCACCACGTCCAGGGCGCTGACGCCGATGGAGCCGGTGGAGCCCAGGATGGCCAGGCTGCGCGGGAAGGGCAGCTGTGCAGCGTGCGCCGGCCAGAGGGAGATGTAGGACTTCATGGGCGCGCCTTACACGAAGTAGGGCTGGATGAGCCGCAGCAGCACGTAGCAGGGCAGGGCCAAAAGCAGGCTGTCGATGCGGTCGAGCAGGCCGCCGTGGCCGGGCAGAAGCGTGCCCGAGTCCTTTACCTCCAGGCTGCGCTTCAGCGCGGATTCGAAGAAGTCGCCCAGCTGGGCGGAGAGGTTCAACAGCGCGCCCAGGAGCAGCCAGGCTGCAAGCGGCGCCTGGCCGAGGCTCAGGCCGTAGGCTGTGATGACCAGGGTGCAGCCCACGAGCCCGCCGATGCTGCCGGCCCAGGACTTCTTGGGGCTCACCTGGGGCCAGATCTTGCGCTTGCCCCAGAGAGTCCCGGCGTAGAAGGCCGCCGTGTCGGACACGGTGGTGGAGAGCACCACCAGGATGATCTCGCGGGTGCTCAGGGCGAGCAGGAACTGGAGCATGAGCGGGATGTAGGCCAGGGAGCAGAGCAGGATGAGTTCGTCTGCGAATTGTGAGGAGTTTGCGCCCGCGCCCGCAAGCTTCTGCTCCCGGCTGAAGCGAAAGAGAAAACGCAGGGCCAGTATCCAGAAGCACGCGGCAAAGGCCCACAGGGCCGCGTTTGTGCCGCCAGCCTGGGCCGCCAGCACCAGCACGGCGCCCAGGCCCACACCGAAAATGCGCAGGTTCTTGTGCTCTGGTTCGGGCCGGAACATGGCCGTGAACTCCCACTGGCCAAGGCCGCACAGCACCAGGAGCAGCAGCGTGACCAGCACGCCGCCAAGCCAAAGGGCGAGGGTCACAAGCGCCACTGCCAGGCCTGCGGTGAGGATGCGTTGCTGATGGGGGGATGCCTGCACGTATGCTCCTGTTCGGGGATGAGCGCCTGAGCGCAAGTGTCGTTTACTCTATTCCGTTGCTGCGGGCAACCTGGGGCTTTCCTCTTTCCTTCCGCTGGTGGGCTGTGCTACGTATGAGCATGCGCGAGCTATGTTGCTGGCATTGTATTTCCTATGACTTTGTGGGGTGAGCATGATTGAGGAACCCAAAGATCCCGCGGTCGCCTGCGCCGGACCTGCGAATGAGCCAGGGTCGGGCAGCATCGAGGAACTGCGCGAGCAGATCGCCCGGCTGAACCGGCAGATGCACCACCTCTCGGAGATCGGCCTGGCCCTCTCGGCCGAGCAGGACCGCAACCGGCTCCTGGAGATGATCGTGGAGCTGGCGCGCAGCCTCACCTTTGCAGACGCTGGCACCTTGTACATCGTGGACCCCACGGGCATGAAGCTTGAGTTCGTGGTGCTCCAGAACGACACCATGAACGTGCGCCTGGGCGGCACCAGCGGCAACCCCGTGACCCTGCCCCCGGTATTGCTCTACAAGGATGGCGGCGTGCCCAACCACGCCAACGTCTCCTCCCACGTGGCCCTGACCCGCGAGTACGTCAACATCGACGATGTCTACTGCGCCGAGGGCTTCGACTTCACCGGCACGCGCGGCTACGACAAATCCACGGGCTACCGCTCCCAGTCCATGCTGGTCATGCCCATGGTCAACCACGAGCATGAGATCATCGGCGTGCTGCAACTGCTCAACGCCAAGGACCAGAACAGCGGCGAGGTGGTGGGCTTCTCCCAGGAACGCCTGGAGGCGGTGAGCTCCCTGGCCTCCCAGGCCGCCGTGGCCCTCACCAACACCCAGCTCATCAACGGCCTGAAGGAGCTCTTGTACTCCTTCATGCAGAGCATCGCTGCGGCAATCGACGCCAAGAGCCCCTACACCAAGGGCCACATCGACCGCGTGGTGGACCTGACCATGCGCATCGCCGAGACCATCAACGCCCAGGCCGACGGCCCCTACGCCGACGTCCATTTCAGCGAGAACGAGATGGAGGAGCTGAAGCTCGCGGCCTGGATGCACGACGTGGGCAAGATCACCACCCCCGTGCACGTGGTGGACAAGTCCACCAAGCTTGAGGCCATCGTGGACCGCATCGAGTTCATCCGCACGCGCTTCAAGCTCATCGGCAAGTCCCTGCAGGTGGAACTGCTGGAAAAGCTTTTGGAAATGGCCGGACGCGGAGCCGCGCGCTCGGAGATGTTTTCCGTCACCGAGGAGATGGAGAAGCGCCGCCAGGACCTGGAGGAGGACCTCGCCTTTGTGGAGTCCTGCAACAAGCCTGGCGAGTTCATGAGCGATGAGCGCATCGCGCGGGTGAAGGAGATCGCCGCCCGCACCTACGTCGACAACGGCGAAGAGAAGCCCTGGCTCTCCGAGAACGAACTGCTGAACCTCTGCATCCGCAAGGGCTCGCTCACCGATGCCGAGCGCAAGATCATCGAGGACCACACCGTGGTCACCTTCGACATGCTCGGTCGCCTGCCCTTCCCCAAGCGCCTGTCGCGCATCCCGGAGTTCGCGGGCAGCCACCACGAGAAGCTCGACGGCACGGGCTACCCCAATCACCTCACCGCCGAGGCCCTGTCGCTGCAGGCGCGCATTCTGGCCGTGGCCGACGTGTTCGAGGCCCTCACGGCCAAGGACCGGCCCTACAAGGAGCCCATGAAGCTCTCCCAGGCCATGAAGATCCTGGGCTTCATGTGCAAGGACAAGCACGTGGACCCGGACGTGTTCGGCCTGTTCCTGCAAAGCGGGGTGTACAAGGACTACGCCGAGCAGCACCTCAACGCCGAGCAGATCGACGAGGTGCCCATGCCGGGCAGCCCGCCGCCCGCGCCGGCAGGCGAGGCCGCCCCGGCCAAGGCCTAGCAACGGGTTTTGCGCCAGCAGGCCAGCGCTCGCGCAGGCCGGAAACATGAAAAAGCCAGCAGGTCGTCCGGCTGGCTTTTTCATTGGCGCAACGCCCGCAGGCGCTAGAGCAGCTTCAAATACGTCTTGACGATGACCTTGAGCCCGAAGCCGGGGAAGTTCACGCGGAACTTGTCCGGCGGGATCTCGGCGATGATCTTGCCCTGGCCGAAGATCTTGTGCTCGCACAGGCCGAGCTTGGTGGTGGCGTCTTCCATGGCCGACCTTGGCGCCGGGGCGGCGGCGTAGGCCGTGTGCGGTGCGGCCGCTGCGCTGATGGGCCGCGCTCCGGGCTCGTAGGCCGGGCGCTGGGGCGGCGCGGGCAGCACCACCGGGGCCAGGCGTTCGCCGGTCCTGTCGACGACCCTCTCCCCATCATTGGCCTCCAGCACAGCCAGCAGGCGCTCGTCCTTGCGGCGCAGCCCGCCGGTGAAGGTCTCCACCATGCGCTCGGCCACCTGGTCCGGAAGCTCTTGCACAAAGGGGCTCGGGGTGGCCGGTTCGCGGCAGTTGTTGAAGCGGTTGTAAAGCGTGCCGGGCACCAGCAGGGCCAATTCGTCCTTGGCGCGGGTGCAGGCCACGTACATCAGCCTGCGCTCCTCCTCCATGTCCTCCTGGCGCTGCATGGCCTTCTTGGACGGGAAGCGCTCCTCCACCAGGTCGATGAGGATCACCGCGCGCCATTCGAGCCCCTTGGCCGAGTGCACGGTGGAGAGCACCACGGCTCCGCGCGCGTCGTCGTCCTCCGTGGGCGAGCCGTCCAGGCACAGGTCGGCCAGAAATTCCTCGATGTCCTTGTAGTTCACCGCGATCTGGGCCAGCTGCTCCAGCCCTGCCTGGCGTTTGGGGTAGTCGTCCGGGTAGGCCTGGATGAGCAGCGGCGCATAGTGCGTCATGGCCCGGTCGAGCGCTGCGGCCGGCGCGTGGGTCAGGCGGCGCAGGGCGTCCAGCTCGGCGAGCAGGCCCGGCAGGTCCGGGAAGCGCTTGGCGTGCTTGTCCAGCGTCTTGCCCTCGCCCGCCAGCACGGCCTGGGCGATCTTGGCCGCGGTCTTGCCGCCCACGCCCTTGAGCAGGCCCAGCACGCGCTGCCAGGCCAGCATGTCCGCCCAGTTGGCGGCCAGGCGCAGGTAGCACAAAACGTCCTTGATGTGCGCGGCCTCGTGGAAGCGCACCCCGCCGTACTTGCGGTAGGGCAGGCCAGCCCGGGTCAGCGCCACTTCCAGCGGGTAGGACTGGTACCCGGCGCGGAACAGCACGGCGATCTCGTGCAGCGGATGGCGGCTGGCCATGTCCGCGATGAGGCTCACGGCCTGGGCGGCCTGGGACTGGTCGCTCAGGGTCTGGATGATGCGCGGGCGGGCCCCGCCTTCGCGGGCGGCGTAGAGGTGCTTGTCGAACTTGTGCTCCGCCCCGGAGAGCACGCAGTTGGTCAAGTCCAGGATGGGCTGCACCGAGCGGTAGTTCTTTTCCAGGCGGATGAGCTTGGCGTCCTTGAAGATCTGCGGAAACTCCAGGATGTTGGCCACCACCGCGCCGCGGAAGGCGTAGATGGACTGGGCGTCGTCGCCCACGGCCATGACGTTGCCGCTGCGGCCTGCCAGCAGGCGCACCAGCCGGGCCTGCACCAGGTTGGTGTCCTGGTACTCATCGACCATGACAAAGGGATAGCGGCGGCGTAAGGAGTCCCTGATCTCCGGGTGCTCCACCAGGAGGCGCTCCAGGCCGAAGAGCAGGTCGTCGTAGTCCATGAGGCCCTGGCTGCGCTTGGCCTTCTCATATTCCCGGCCCAGGAGCTCGATGTCCGCCTGGTAGGGCAGCAGGTGGTAGGCCTCGCGGTCCAGGATGGCCGCGATGTCCAGCTCCTTGTTGCGGGACTTGGTGATGGTGTCGGCCAGGGTGGCGCGCTTGGGGTAGGAGCGGTCGCCCCGGCCCAGGTCCAGGTGGGCCTTGAGCTCGCCCAGGAGGTCCTCGCAGTCGCCCCGGTCCATCAGCGTCAAGCCCTGGGGATACCCGGCCTCAAGGGCGTGGCGGCGCAAAACGCCGTAGGCGAAGGAGTGGAAAGTGCCGCCGCTGGCCCCGGTGAGGGGGCGGCCCATGATGCTCCCGGCCCGGTGCAGCATTTCCTGGGAGGCGCGCCGGGTGAAGGTCAGAAGCAGGATGTTCTCCGGGGAGACGTGCTCCTGCACCAGCCGGGCCAGGCGGTAGACGATGGTGCGCGTCTTGCCGCTGCCTGCGCCCGCGATGCAGAGCACCGGGCCGTGGACGTGCATGACCGCTTCCAACTGGGCCGGGTTCAACTCGCGTTCGAAATTTATGGTCATCAGTTGCGGCTCATATGTTGGGGCTCATGCGTTAGTGCTCATGAAAGGATTTCTGTGGCCCCGCAGTCTGGGGCGCCCAGGCCGAAATGTTCCAGCACGAGCCTGCCCACGTCGCGCACGCGCACCGGTTTTTCGGCCAGCCCGGCCTCGCTGCTGTCGATGAAGAATGCGTCCTCGGGCCGGTGCATGCCGTGGCGTCCATAGAGGCCGAACACGCTCTCGCGATCGAACTTGGCCTTGAGGTCAAAGCCTGGCTCCGGCACGCAGACCAAATCCGGTTGCCCGTCCGGTTGTCCATTCAGCGCGTCGCCTGCTGCGCCCTCGCCGTATAGTTCGCGTGCGTCGAGCACCCTGTTCATGACCCGGCGGCCCTCCCAGGTCAACCCCAGGAGCAGGTCCGTGAGGTCGCGCAGCAATGCCGGGGCCTCGGCCTCGGCAACCCCTCCGCGCGCGAAACGGCCTTGGCGGTGCAGGTACACGCGGCCAGGATCCAGGGCAAAGGCGCGGGTCTCCGGGCTGATGACGCCCGCATCCCATTCGTCGCGGGCCGGGCGGCACAGGCTGAGGAACCCGGCCTGGCGCAGCACGCAGTTCAAATCAACCTCCTGCGTGAGCGCGCAGAAGCCGTGGTCGGCCAGAGCCAGCAGGCGTTTGGGCTCGGGCAGGGCATCAAAGCGCGCCAGCACCTCGCCCAGCAGCGCGTCCCACTCGGCCAGGAAGGCCAGGCAGGCCGCGTGCAGCGGATGGTCCAGCCGCTCCACCGCCGGGAACAGGAAGTGGAACAGGCGGTCGGTCTCGGTGAGCACGCACACGAACAGATCCCAGGCCAGGTCCGGCCAGAGGAGATCCAGCGCCGCCCGGCGTGCGGCAAGGGAGAGCCGCAACTGGTCGAGCAGGTAGCCGGGATCGGCTGCGCCGCGCGTGGTGTCGCCCTCAACGCGATACCCTGACGCCTTGAGCGGGCCCAGCAGAAACGGCGGGTACACGGCGGCCTCCAGGCTGGGGGCCACGAATCCGGCCACGAGCATGCCGCGCAAAGGCCGCGCCGGGGCCATGTTCGGCAGGTTCAGCACCCGCGAGACCAGCCCGCGCTCACCCAGGCGGTCGAAGATGGTCGGGCAGCGCACGTCGGTGAAGTTGGCGATGCGCAGAGCGTAGCTTGACGGGTCGAGGATGGTGAAGCCGTACACCCCGTGCTCGCCGGGTCCGACCCCGGTGAAGAAGCTCGTCCAGTTGACGGGCGACAGCTCCGGCAGTTCGGCGCTGATGCTTCCAGCCTGGGCCGTGAGCCGCGCCAGGTTCGGCAAGCGCGGGCCGTTGGCCCGGACAAGCGCCTTGGCCAGAGTAAGAGGCAGGCCGTCCAGGCCGAGGACGACCAGGCGCGGGCGGGTCATGAGGTGGCGCGGGCGGTTTGAAGAGAGCCTCCGGCGGCCAAGGGGCCTGAGGCCCCCTGGAACCCCCCGTAGCGCGAAGCCAAGGGGCAAGACCCCTTGGCTTCGCGGAGATCCAGGCTGTCTTGCGCCTTCAGATGGGGATTCCAAAGGGCTTCAAGCCCTTTGGCCCCCGGAGGGATATTTTCCAAATTACACAAGGTCGACTTCATGCTTTTTTAGAAACGACAAGGGGTTATAGGACATCTTGGCCTTGCGCAGGCCCTCGTCGCCCAGGTCCTGCTCGCGGTCCACCAGGCTGAAGCGGTCCTCCTGGGCGGCCAGGAAGTGCTTGTTGATGGCCTGGTACACGCCTTTGAAGCGGGTGTCGCCCTTCTCGAAGTGGATGACGATGGTGGAGGGGCTCAGGCATTCGCCCACGGTGTAGGCGATGACCTTGCCGCCCACGCGGATGGTGCCGCCAATGAGGCTGCCCAGGCGGTCGAAGTTCTTGAGCACGCGGGAGATGGCCTGGTTCTCGGCCACCAGTGCTTCGGAGGGGTGCTCCTGCCAGCCGTGCCATTCGGCCTGCATGTCCAGCACCTCTTCCACGCAGTCGGCCTGCATGGGCGTGTACTCGAACATGTTGGACTTCTCGAACTGGTTCAGCAGGTTCTTTTTCTTATGGAACTTGTTGCCCTTGAGCTCGACCAGCTCCGGCACTGAGTAGATGTAGTCGAAGTGGTCGCGGGCCTCGGTGGCCTGAATGCGTTGGCCGAAGGCCCCCTGCCAGATGCTGAGCAGGGTCTCGGGCACGCGGGTGAAGCGCTGCGGACCGCCCAGGCAGGGGAGTGTGGCCCAGTCCACCTTTGTCCAATCGCCCACGGGCGCCCAGAAGATCTCCTGGGGCAGGGTCTGCTTGATCCATACGAGGCCGTTTTCGAAGCGCCATTTGAGACCGTAGTGTTCGGCCCAGCCGTAGAGGTTGGCGAAGGCGTAGTCCGAGGTCACCTCGGGACAGGCGCACAGGGCTTCCTTGAAGGCGTCCTGGTGCTTCAGACAGATGTCTTCGAATTTCTCGCAGGTGCTCATCTGGTGTTTCCGTTGCGTTTGTTGGTCATGGCGAACCGCTGCCAGTCCCAACGTGTGAAGATATAGAGAAGGATGGCCGCCTGGCAAGCCTGGGAGACCAGCATGGAAATCCACACGCCCGTGGCCCGGCCCAGCACCAGGTGTCCCAGGACGAAGGCCAGGGGCAGGCGCACCAGCCAGGTGCCCGTGCCCATGCCGAGCAGGTTGTACAGCGTGGCGCCGGCCCCGCCAAGGGCCCCGGCCAGGATCATGGTGGTCAGGGTGAAGGGGATGGCCAGCATATTCCAGATCAGGTAGTCCAGGGCCTGGGCCTTGACCTCGGGGTTGGGCGCCAGAAATCCGGTCATGGGGTCGAGCACGGTCCAGAGCAGCAGCGTGAGCACGCAGATGCCCACCAGCCCGATGCCCAGGATGCGCAGGCCCACGCGCCGCGCCTCGTCGGGCCTGCCCGCGCCCAGGAAGTGCCCCACCAGGATGCTGGCCGTGAGGTTCAGGGCAAAGGCGGGCAGAAAGAGGATGGACTCGATGCGCGTGCCCGCGGCCATGCCCGCCAGGGCCATGACGCTGCCCTCGGGCAGGCTCGCGGTGATTGCGAAGAGCACCAGGTAGCCTGAATGCCAGACGATTTGCATGAGTCCGGCGGGCCAGGCCACCTTGAAGAGATAAGGGTAGGCGCACCGCACCCAGCGCCAGGGCGCGAAGATCTGGCGGCGCAGGGTGCCGTCGCGGCGAAGCATGTACAGGCCGTAGAGCGCGCCAATGGTGATGGACCAGAAGGTTGACCAGACCACGCCCGTGACCCCCAGGCGCGGCAGGCCGAACCAGCCCAGGCCGAAGCCCAGGTCGCCCAGGGTGTTCACCAAGGTCACCAGCATCATGGAGTAGAGCGGCACCATGACATTCTGGCGCGAGCGGAACACGGCGTTCTGTACGATGAGCATGTAGTAGGGCGGCAGGGCGTACAAGAACACCTTGAGCACGTATTCGGTCAGGGGCGCGATGTTCTGGGGCACCTGGAGCAGGCTCACGAAGAGGCCCCGGGCGGGCAGGCCCACCAGCGGGAAGATGAGCCCGAAGACAACGGCCACCTGGAGGCACAGGCCGATGTAGCGCTCTGCGCGGAGCTTTTTGCCCGCCCCCAGCGACTGGCTGATGGCGGCCACGCCGCCGCCCGCCACGGCCGTGGCGATGACCAGGAAGAAGAACAGGGACTGGGTGATGATGCCCAGCGATGCCTGGAGGCGGTGGTCGATCTGCCCGGCCACCCAGACGTCCACAAACCCGATGAGGAAGTGGAAGACCATCATCAGCGTCTGCGGCCAGGACAGGCTCCAGATGAGGCGGGTGGTGCTTTGTGTGTGGGTGATCTGCATGGAGTCCAGTGGTTGCTGTGCAGTTGGGCGGCGCTCGCTCGCAAACGGGTATGGTAGGCACGAAACGCGGCCTGCCAAGGGGCAGGCGGGATTTTCTTTACCTTAATTTTGTTTTATGCCAGTAAATAGCGAACAACTCATGTCAGAGAGACACAGGTCTGGAGGGAGCATGAAAACCAAATCCGCAGAGCAGACGGAACAACCAGGCGGACAGGCCGGCGGACAGGCTGGCGGAAAACCCGGCACATCCATGCTGCGTGTCCACCTCTGGCTGGAGTCCGAGAGCGGCATGCTCTTTGGCCTTGGCCGGGTGCAGTTGCTTGAAATGGTGGCCCTGCATGGCTCCCTCAACCAGGCCGCCAAGGTTTTGGGCATGAGTTACCGCGCGGCCTGGGGCCGCATCAAGCGCACCGAGGAGGCTCTGGGCGAAAAGCTTCTGGCCCAGGCCAGCGGCCGCAAGGGCTACGAGCTGACGCCTCTGGCCAGCGAACTGGTGCGCAATTTCACCGCCTGGCATCAGGAGGTGGAGGACTTCGCCCTGAAACGCGCCCGGCAGCGCCTGCCCTGGGATATCAAGGGCTTTGCCGCCGCGCCCGCCAAGGACCCAGACAGCTGACAGGCTTTTGAAATACGGCAAGCTGCTGCTTTGCCGCAAAAAGTTCAAATCCTCGCGTGCGAAAAGTGCGCTTCGGCTTTGAACTTTTTTTTGCGCCAAGCCGCCCGCAACTTCTGAGCAGCCTGGGATTCCACCGTCTTTAACGGTCCGTTGAACCCATCCTGCGGGGGGCAAACAAAAAGGGCTGCCCCTGACGTCCGGCTTTACGCTGTTGGACGCCGGGGGCAGCCCCGTCTAGTTCTGTGGTCTAGCGGCGGGGGCCACGGCCACGGTCACGGTCACCGCCACGGCCGCGGTCACGGTCGCGATCGCCTTCACGGGCGGGCGGACGGCGGAAGTCGTCGATGTTGACGGTCTCGCCAGCCTGCTCCATGAGCCAGGCCTTGCGGGACAGGCGGATGCGGCCATTGGCCTCAAGCTCGATGACCTTGACCCAGACTTCCTGGCCCAGCTGCAGCAGGTCTTCCACGCGCTCCACGCGCTCCATGTCCATCTGGGACACATGCAGCATGCCCTCGGCTCCGGGCAGGATCTCCACCAGGGCGCCGACTTCCAGGATCTTGCGCACGGTGCCCAGGTAGTTTCGGCCCGGCTCCGGGGTCTGGTCGTAGTACTGCACCATGGCCTTGGCCTTCTTCAGGCTCTCGCTGGTGGGGGCGAAGATGGCCACCTTGCCGGAATCCTCGATGTCGATGGAAGCGCCGGTCTCTGCGGTGATGGCCTTGATGTTCTTGCCGCCGGGTCCGATGACGCTGCGGATCTTCTCAGGATTGATGAACACGACCTCCATCTGCGGAGCCAGCTCGGAGAGCTGCGGACGGGGCGCGTCCAGGCACATGGCCATGTGCTCCAGGATGTGCTTGCGGGCGTCGCGGCTCTGGGCCAGGGCGCGGCGCAGCACGTCGTAGGGGATGCCGCTCATGATCTTGATGTCCATCTGGATGCCGGTGATGCCGCGGGCGCTGCCGGCCACCTTGAAGTCCATGTCGCCCAAGGCATCTTCATCACCAAGGATGTCGGTAAGCACGATGTACTCGTCGCCTTCCTTCATCAGGCCCATGGCGATGCCGGCCACAGGCTCCTTGATGGGCACGCCCGCGTCCATGAGCGCGATGCTCGCGCCGCAGATGGTGGCCATGGAGGAGGAACCGTTGGAGTCCATGACCTCAGAGACCACGCGCAGGGTGAAGGGGAAGTCGTCGGGGTTGGGCAGCACCGGGATGATGGAGCGCTCGGCCAGGGCGCCGTGGCCGATGTCGCGGCGGCTGGGGCCGCGCAGGATGCGCACTTCGCCCACGCAGTAGGGCGGGAAGTTGTAGTGCAGCATGAAGCGCTTGGTGTCTTCGCCCACCAGGGTCTCGATGCGCTGCTCGTCGCGGCTGCTGCCAAGGGTGACGACGGCCAGGGCCGTGGTCTCGCCACGGGTGAACAGGGCCGAGCCGTGGGTCATGGGCAGGGTGCCCGCCTCGATGGACAGGGGGCGCACGGTGGTCAGGTCGCGTCCGTCGATGCGGATCTTCTCGGCACGCACGCGCTCGCGCACGATCTTCTTCTCAAGCGTGCCGATGATGTTTCCGGCCTGGCGCAGGGCCTCGGAGTCATCCGGGAACTTGGCGGCCACGGCTTCCATGGCCAGATCCTTGGCCTTGCCCTTGGCCTCGCGGCGGGGGCCCTTCTCGATCATGGCGAAGGCGGCCTTGAGGCCCGGGGTGGCGACTTCCTCGACAACGGCCTGCACGGCCTCGTCGACAACGGGAGCCACCACGTCAAGCTTGGCCTTGCCCACCAGCTTGCGCAGTTCGTCCTGGATGTCGAACATGGGGGTAAGCTGCTTGTGGGCCCATTCCAGGGCGTCGACCACCAGCTCTTCGCTCACGAACTCGGCTCCGCCCTCGACCATGACGATGGCGTCGCGGGTGGCGGCGAAGATGAGGTTCAGGCTGCTCTCGTTGGTGATCTGCTTGTAGCTCGGGAAGAGCACGAACTCGCCGCCCACGTAGCCCACGCGGGCGCCGCAGATGGGGCCCTCAAAAGGCATGTGCGAGAGGTGCAGGGCGGTGGAGGCGCCGGTGATGGCCAGCACGTCCGGGTTGATGGTGTCATCGGCGGAGAGCACCGTGGCGATGATCTGGACCTCGTCGCGGAAGCCCTTCTTGAACAGCGGGCGGATGGGCCGGTCGATCAAGCGGGAGACCAGGGTCTCGCGCTCGCTCGGGCGGCCGATCTCGCGACGGAAGTAGCTGCCGGGGATGCGGCCTGCGGCGTAGGACATTTCCTGATAGTTGACGGTGAGCGGGAAGAAGCCGCGGTCGACTTCCAGGTGCTGGTTCACGGCCGTGACGTGCACCACGGTGCCGCCGCACTGGACCCAGACCGAGCCGCTGGCCTGCTTGGCCATCTTTCCGGTCTCCATGATGATGTCAAGGCCGCCGACCTTTGTGGTGAGGCGTGTGGGTGCAAAAGGTACTAGCATTGAAGCTCCTTATCGATTTGCCGCCCTGACGCTGCTCGTGCCCGGAAATCTAGCCGGCTTGGGGAAGGGCTGTTGCACGCTGGGGCGGGTTGCCGGTGGGCGCGTGCAAAAACACTTTCCGCAGCCAACTAAAGGGGGGGCGAGGTTGAGTCCATGCGTCATGGGCGAGGTTTCAGCGGACGCGACTTTCGCGCCCGTGGTGGTTGGTCCGCACGGGCAGGGGCCGAAGCCCCCGCCCGCACGGGTCGTTTTCTTGGTCCTACTTGCGCAGACCCAGGCGCTCGATGAGCTCGCGGTAGCGCTGGACGTCTTTGCTCTTCAGGTACTTCAGAAGCTTCCGGCGCTGGCCGACCATGCGCAAAAGGCCGGTCTTGGAGTGGAAGTCCTTCTTGTGAACCTTGAAGTGATCGGTGAGGTAGGTGATGCGCTCGGTCAAAAGCGCAACCTGGACCTCCGGAGAGCCGGTGTCGCCATCGTGGGTCTTGTAGTCCTCGATGACCTTGGTCTTTCCTTCAGGCGTCATGACCACAGCAGTGTCCTCCTTGGCCGGATGCCGAGCATTGCGGTATCCGGGTTATGCCGGGAGTTCCCCCGATCAGGTCGCCGCGTCGCCTTCCTGCCACAGTCCACGCAGAATCATCCAGCGCAGCATGCCGTCCTTGGTCGTGGCCTGCGCCAGCGCAACCGGTTCGCCGCTCTCCTCGACCAGCATGACCTGCTCTTCGGGCTGTCCCTCAAGCTCAGGTCCGCTAGGTCCGCCCACCGGCAGCCAAGCCCCGTTCTTCACGAGGCCGGTCAGGGTGGGGGGGAGCACGATGGTGCGCCAGTGCGGGAGCATCTTGGCCAGCGGAATGACCCGCTGGGCAAAGAGCTCCGGCTCGCCAAGAACCGCATCCAGGCTGTGGGCGTCTGCAAGCACAAAGGGCTCGCAGGCTTCCCGCGTGAGCTGGGCCAGGCTTGCGCCGCAACCTAGCCGTATCCCCAAGCTGTGGACCAGGGATCGAATGTACGTGCCTGCCTGGCAACGCACCCTGAATCGTGCTGTGGGGAACTCAATTTCCAGCGGTTCAACCTCGTGTATCTCGATGCTTTTCTCTTTGACCGGCACGGCCTCGCCTTTTCGGGCGAGTTCGTAGAGGGGCTTGCCCTCGTGCTTGGCCGCAGAGTAAGCGGGCACTTCCTGTTCCGTGAGGTCCTTCCAGGACAGGATCGCCGCCCGCACATCGTCTTGCGAAATATTGTCCAGTGGCGCCTCGGCCACCACCTTGCCCTGCATGTCGAAGGTATCGGTGGTTATGCCCAGTCGCAGCTGCCCGGTATACACCTTGTTGCCGCTGGTCAGGTACCCGGCAACCTTGGTGCCACGGCCCAATAGCACCAAGAGGACGCCCTCGGCAAGGGGGTCCAGGGTCCCGGCGTGGCCGATCTTGCCTTGCGAGAGCCCGTGCTTGATGCTGTTCAGGCACCCGGCGGAGGTCGGCCCGCTGGGCTTGTTCAGCACCAAGAGGCCGTCCAGTTGGCCTTCAGTCTTCTTGCGCCGTCTGCCCAAGGTCTACACCAGTCCGAGGCTTTCGCCAAGTGCCTTGACGAGGCGCTTTTTGGCCGTGGAAATATCGGCGGCGATGGTGCCGCCCGAGGCGTTGCGGTGGCCGCCGCCGTCGAACTGGGCCGCCACGATCTGCACGTTGTCCGCCCCGGAAGAGCGCAGGCTGAACTTGTAGCCGCCGTCGGGCTCCTCGC
>Ga0180007_10000489_pt1 | contig 66770 bp, 115 predicted proteins | sample MM_PC_MetaG_FD_121122 | JGI IMG/M metagenome (GOLD analysis project Ga0180007, IMG submission 121122) | Groundwater microbial communities from the Aspo Hard Rock Laboratory (HRL) deep subsurface site, Sweden - MM_PC_MetaG | ecosystem: Environmental > Aquatic > Deep subsurface > Groundwater... | reverse complement strand
GCATTCACGCGTCCGACCTTGAGCCAGGAATCCCCTTCTAGGAGGACCCCGTGTGCATCGTAATTGTGTTTATGCTCGGTTTTCTATATCTCGGTGTGTCATCGCTTCTCTCAGGCCAAATAGATCGCGCCGCGCTGGCGTTTTTGGGGGCGGGTGTTCTGCTGGCGTGGTTGGCGGATGATCTCGCGTCGTCCGCCAGGGAGCCAAGGTTATGAAATCCACCGACCCGAACGGCTGCGCGCCCGCGTGGCTGCTGTCCCTGCTGGCGCTGGCCCGCCGCGTGCGTCCGGCCCGCTACGTGCAACCGCCCGGCTGGCGCTCCGAGCGCCCCACCCCGCCGCAAGCTGACGAGCGCCCCGATCTCTACGGCCTGCCGCCGGACTTCTTCGAGCGGCTGGACGCGGGGGAGCGTGAGGCGTGAGCGCGTGCCAGCGCTTCCACGTAGGCGACCGCGTGCACATCGTTGACGACAGCCGCCACCACATAGCCCCCGACCCTACGCGTGTGTACACCGTGCGCGTCGTGGAACACAACCCCAGCCAGCCCAAGGGCGGCGGGTTCTGGTATCGCATGCACGAGCTGTCCGCCGGGTACTCGTTCCGTGACGACTGGCTGCAACCGGCGGGGCCGCTGGAGGCCATGCGCCAGATGGCGCTGCCGCTGTGACGCCCCCGACCTGGGGCCGCTGTTCGCGGGGAGGGCGTGAGGGGGGGGGCTTGCGCGCCCAATACCTATCAATTACTATCACGACAAGTCAGGGAGAGAAAGCGATGCTTAAGAAGATCATCGAGTTTGAACCGGCCTACGACAAGCGCCACGCAGACCCCGCCAAGAATTACGGCATCCACGGGGTAAGCGTGCGGTTTGTGCTCATGGGAGACGAGGGCGCAACCCAATTCCTTCTGTTCTCCGGCTGGATGCTTCAGAATGTCCACGAGGAGTTTTACGCCCGGATGCGTGATGGGGATGCCCACGCCGGGCACGTCTGGGCACCGATGGGCGTTGACGTGGGCTATCACAGCCCCAAGCCCCTGTATGAGGATCAGCTTGAAATCGCTGACGACTGCCCCTACGTGCAAGACGGGCACTGCTACTATGACGGCACCAGCACGGGCGGCGACGATCTGTTCTGGCGCTTCGTTGCTGAGGGTGTGGGCGTTGTGTGGGCCGAATTGCTGGACTGGTACAACGACCGCTTTGGCACCGCATACACGCTGGCCGATGCCGTGGCAAGCGACTCGCCAACCGTGCCTACCGCCGAAGTATAACAAAACTGTAACACACAGGACGCCCGTTCTATGCTATACTGAGAGGGTAGCGTGGCCCGACGGGGACGCGCTGCTGTTGGACCACCATCTGCGCGGCGTGGTTGCTAGGCGCAGGTGGAGAACTTATAGCAGAGTTGGACACCAGGGAAAATAGGCTCTTGGCAAACAAGCCAAAGCCGTGTAGAATTTAGGCACAACCACGCCGCCGCCTATGGGCCACCTTCCCTGGTGTCCACCCATAGGCGGCTTGCATTTCCGCCAGAACGGACACCAGGGACATGAGCAACGATTCCCCGCAGTACAAGGCTATCGAAACGCTGTACGATGGCTACCGCTTCAGAAGCCGCACAGAAGCCAGATGGGCCGTATTCTTCAAGGCGCTTGGCCTGAGATACGAATACGAGACTGAGGGCTTCGACTTTGGCGACGGGGCGTTTTACCTGCCAGACTTCTGGCTACCGTCTCTCCAACTATGGATTGAGATCAAAGGGCCTGAGCCAAGCCCAGGTGAAAAGCAAAAAGCCCACCAGCTTGTTACGCACACACACCACCCCGCGCTTATCATTAGCGGGCAACCCGGCGAACTTCCATCCTTCTACGGCTACCAGACAATCAAAGAACCGCCCCCCTACTCTATATTGGCTTTCCTTCCCCACAATTTGTGCGTGGATGTAGCGCCCTTGCCTAGTAGCATGATGCGCCACCCATTCCTTGTGGTCGATGAGCCTTTATTCGACCGGCTGGAAGAATTAGAGATTGCCATAATGCACGAGGTCCAAAAAGAGCCTGAGTGGTTTACCGATGAGTTTTTGCGGACCACCCCAGGGGGCTTTATGCGCTTCGTTGCATTTGAGTGCGAGCGCTTCAGACAAGAAACTGGCATGGCACATCCGGAGTGGCTCTATGGTATTGCATGCCCTGGTCTTGTGTGGGCAATGACCGGGGAGGGGGTTCTGTATACACGCAAGCTAAACAGCAAGCGTGGCGAGAATGATAGCAGACACTGGCGGCTTGTCGATGCCTATAACAAGGCACGAGGGGCGCGCTTTGAGTACGGACAAACACCACAGTTTTAGCCTACGCCAGCAGGCAATAGACCGACAGAGAGGCCCGGCAATGAGCAAGATTGTACCGAACAGCACACCAACGCCAAACTTCTACTATGACGAGTTGGAGTGGCTACTTACCTCAGATGAATGGAAAGTGCTTTCCTACGCGGTGCGCCGCATCCTGGGGTTTGAAAAGGGCCGCGATAGCACATCTGCAACCATCAGTCTATCTACATTTGAGGCCGGGGTTTCCATTGCCGATCAAGAAACTGGTGAGTTGATCCTGTTAGCCCATGGCTGCGGGCTTTCGCGCCCTAAGATTTCCGCCGCGCTAGGTGTCTTGGTGAAATTCCGCATTATGAGGCGTGGACGGTCTACTAAGAACGGACGTGTGTGGAAGCTAGAAACCGACGACACAAAGATTGATTTCGACGGCTTGGCTACCCGGCAGGCGGCGGCAGCGGAGAAGGGCGCGGAGCGGATAGCGAAGGCAGCTAAGGCCAGCGCGGACAAGCGCCGCAAGCCAGATGATAGTACGGTTGTCGTACCCCCTGAAGAAGTACGACTGTCGTACCAGGAAGAGTACGACAGTCCTACCAGTAGTGGTAGCGCAGTCGTACCCATAGAAAGCAACGGGAAAGCAACAGGAAAGCAAGTATTACCAAACAGCCCTGAAAAAACGCCTACCCCAACGTATCTAATGGCAAAGGCCATTATGGATGCACACGGGTATGATGAGAAGCACCTCACCAAGAAAGCGCGCGATGTCTGCTTTGGGGCGGCTAAGGAGTTGGTAGAGGCCGCGTTCTTCCCCGATGACATCCCGGCGATTTATGCCTATGTAAAGAAGCGGTCCAAAGCACAGGGCTGGAATGGGTTTACTCCGATGGCCCTGGCTAAGTATGCACCTGAATGGCTGGCGGCCAACCCACGCCCTTCCAATGATCCCCCTGCCCCACTGACAACCCACCAGAAACTACTGGCCGAGATTAGCGCACATGAAAGGGAAGTCTATGCCCAGCGCGAACGGGACAGCCTCGCGATCCTTGGCATCTATGCATAGAGAGCTAGCCGGGCGGTTGCTAGGCGCGGTGATTGCGCGCCCGGCGCTGCTGGGCTTGAATGACTGGGTGGCGCGGGTGACGCCCGCCCATTTGCCCACGCCGCAACTCAAGGCGGGCTGGACGGCGGTCGAGAAGCGCCTGACGGCGGGCGATCTACCGGACGGGGCGCTGGCCGTGAGCGAGTTGCTGCCCTACTGTGGCGAGGCCGTGACGGGCGACTTCCTGCACGAGTGCCTAGCCAATGGCGGCTTCCCACGCGAGATCGAGCTTGCCGGGGAAACCGCCCAGGCGGTGATCGAGGCGGCGCGGGCTGCCGACCGGGCGCGGCAACTGCGCGACGCGGCGGCCAGTCTGGACGGTGGCGAAACGCTGGCGGTGGTAGATGAGCGCGTGCTGAGCAACGCCACGCTGGAATATGGGCAGGAGATCGATCACGACATGGTGGGCGCGGTGGATGCCGTGTTCAATAACCCGCCGGAGATCGGCATGTCCACCGGGATCGCATGGCTGGACGCGGTGACGGGCGGCATCCTCCTGCATGAAAACTGGCTGCTAGGTGGACGGTACAAGGGCGGCAAGACCAGGACCCAGCGGCACATCACGCTGGCGCTGTTGCTAGCCGGGGTGAAGTGCGATCACTTTGCGCTAGAGGGCACGTATACGCCCTACGCGCTGGACATGGTGGCGCTGTTGGCAACCAAGTACATCCTGGCAACCAACAAGCCTGAACTCGCCAACCTGTCGGGGCGGTTGTTCCGGCGGCTGGGCAACGACTGGAAAAGGCGACTGAACCCGCTCCAGGTGGACGCGGTAGAGAAGGCCCGCAAGGTACTGGGCGAGTGGAAGGCCAAAGGGCTGTTCCGTATTTACACGGCGGAGCCAAACCACGGCGGCGTCCACACCATTCAGGACGTGCGGCGGTACTTGCGTCTGGATACACGTCAGGGCGTGCAACACGCCAGCTATGACTATGCCCAGCGGTTCACGAGCGAGGGCAAGTTATTTGACGTGATGCGCGAGGTGGCGCTGGTATCGCAGGACATCACCCAGGAATTACCCGTGAGTCTGTTGGGGCTGGTGCAATTGAATGAGGCCCGGAATAACGAGGCCGACGGCGACTTTACGCTAGGCGCTGGCATCAAAGGCGGCGGCGACTTGCCCAGCAGCGCGGACGTGTTCCTGACGGTGAGCAACGACATCGAAAGCTACAACGAGGCCAGAGCCAGTAATAAGCCGGACGCCCTGATGAAACTCACGCTGTTCTTCAGTCGCTTTGAGGCGGCTGACGAGACGACTGTCAAGGTCAACCGCACGAGCGGGCTGATCATGGGCGAGGTGGACAAGAGCCTGAAAGGGGTGACTGACGTATGAACGCGAGCGAGTTCCTGGCTTGGTGGTTCCGGGGCGGCATTGGCTACCTTGAGATCACTGGCATCCGGCCCCGTGAGTTGCCCCCCCTGCAAGGCCCCCACATTCGCACGACCTACTTTAGCCTGCCTGACAACCTGCCCGATGCGGAGGACTATATCCGCTTCGAGGCACGCAACGCTGAGGGCTTCGGCATCTACTACGGCGTTGGGTTGCACGGCCTTAAGCCTGCCCAGGTGGACGGGCATAACACCCGCCCCAAGGATGACACGGTTTCTTGTGTGCCGGGCATCTGGGCAGACCTGGACCTGGGCGGAAACGCGGCGGTGAAGACTGAGGCCGCCGAACAGTTGCAAGGGATCAACCCGCGCCCGTCAATGGTGATCGATAGCGGCGGCGGGTTGCATGCCTACTGGCTGTTTGATGAACCATTCTTTCTGGCGAACGACCAGGACGCGGAGAGCGTGCGGGCGATGGTGCGCGGCATGGCGCTGGCGCTGGACAGTGATCGGAAGGTTTGCAACCCATCGCGGATCATGCGCCTGCCAGGGTTCGTGAACACCAAGCCGGAACGCGGCGGCGCGACGTGCGAGGTTCTTTCGTATAGCGAGGCCGCCTATCCGGTTGAAACGTTCGCCCGCTTTGAGACGGCTGGCATCCGGGCGCGGCGGGACGTGTTGCTGGCGGACCTGCCGCCCGACTTACGCGGGCGCTTGCCCAAGAGTGTGCTGGCGTATCTAAAAGAGGGTGCGCCCCAGGGCGACCGCAACAACCGCCTGTTTGTATGCGCCCGGCACTACAACGACAACCGCTTTCCAATTGAGATCGCCTTGCGCGACCTGCTACCGCGCGCCCTGGCTGACGGGCTGACTGAGGACGAAGCCAACCAAGCCATCGAGAGCGCGTATCGTTATGAACCGAGCACGCCCAACCTGCCCAGCGGCATCCTGCATGCCTACGCGGCGCGGGCGGCAATTGAGTGACAGGGGATGACCATGACACACGGAATCAACTCGCGCTGGGTGGACGATGACGCCGCCAAGATGGTGGCCGATCTCGCCTCGCGCTTCGAGTACCTGCCCGACCCGGTGGCTTACCGGACGCACGTCTGGGTGCGCCTCGTGGATGGCACGCTGGCGCGCATCGATGGCACCACGGCCCACGCGCTGCTGGCGGTGTTCACCCGCGCCGGGATCGACGTGGCGGCCCTGGCGACGCGGGAGGTGGCGGTATGAAAGTCCTGGTAGCCTGTGAGTTCAGCGGCGTGGTGCGCTCTGCGTTCGCCGCGCTGGGACACGATGCCTGGTCATGCGACCTGCTGCCCACCGAGAGGCCGGGCCAGCATATCCAGGGCGACGTGTTGGACGTGCTGGGCGCTGGCTGGGACCTGGCAGTGTGTCATCCGCCCTGTACGCACCTTGCCCGGTCGGGTGCGCGCTGGTGGCCTGACAAACGGGCCGAGCAGGCAGAGGCTATCGCCTTCTTCATGGCGCTGATCAACGCGCCGATCCCCCGCATCGCTATCGAGAACCCCGTGGGCATCATGTCCAGCGCGTACCGCCAGCCCGACCAGGTGATACAGCCGTGGTGGTTCGGGCACGGCGAAACCAAGGCGACCTGTCTGTGGCTAAAGAACCTGCCACTGTTACGGCCCGCCGAGATCGTGGAGGGGCGCGAGCCGCGCGTGCATTTCATGGCTCCCGGCCCTGACCGCTGGGCGGAACGCAGCCGGACGCTGGAAGGCGTGGCCCAGGCGATGGCCGTACAGTGGTCGGTTGTGTTGCCCATTCAGGTGCCGCTATTCGGGGAGACAGCGTGATGGCTGAGCCTATGTTCTTCGACATCACGCCCACGCTGGACAGCGGCCCCGACACGCGCCAGCCGATCCTTATGCCGCCCGTGACGCACGACGGCTGGCGCTGGTGGCTCGACCCGGTGACGAACGAGCGCAACATCTGGCACGAGTGGGCGGGCTGGATCGCCCTGGACGCGCCAACCGCGCGCAGTTGGCCGGGCTGGCGGTATTGGGTGTGGTACGGGCACGTCTGCATGGTGGACGAATTGGAGCGCTTGCTGAGGCAGGCGCTTTTAGACTCGGAGGCGCGTGATGCACGTTAGGCAGTTGACCGCCAGCGAGTGGCGCGTGTATCAGGCCATGTGCAGCGTGCAAGTCCTGGTCAACGCGCTCACCAATTACACAGCCGAACAGATGATGCGGGATCGGGCGTACATTCGCAGAGAACTAGAGGCGGCGTTGGCCGAGGTCAACGCGGCGGGAGAGGGTGAGGATGGCGACAAGCATTAGCTGGACCGACGCTACTTGGAATCCACTGGCGGGCTGCATGATCGTTTCGCCCGGCTGCAAAAACTGCTATGCCATGCGAATGGCGGCGCGGTTGGAGGCGATGGGCCAGGAGAAATACGCGGGCACTACGCACAAGGTCAACGGGCGCACAGTCTGGACGGGCAAGATTGTGCTGGACGAAAAGGCGCTCGAACAGCCTTACAAGTGGCGTAAGCCTCGGATGGTATTTGTGAACAGCATGAGCGACCTGTTTCACGAGGACGTGCCAGCGTCGTTTATTGAGCGCGTCTTTGTGACGATGTACGAGAATCCACAGCACACGTTTCAGGTGCTCACCAAGCGCGCTCAAAGAATGGCGCGGTTTGTTGAGTCGTTCATGCTAAAACCGCAGAATGTATGGTTTGGTGTTAGCGCAGAAGATAATGAACGCGCGTTGTGGCGCGTGCCGTTTCTTGATGCTGCGCAAGCCAATGGCAACCCGACCTTCGTGAGTTACGAGCCTGCTCTTGGCCCGATTGAGTGGCTGCCCGAATGGTCTGGCATCATCTCACAGATCATCGTGGGCGCGGAAAGCGGAGCCAACCGCCGCCCCTTCGACATGGCCTGGGCGCGTGCTACGCGGGACTACTGCCTGCAACACGGCATCGCTTACTTTTTCAAGCAAGGGTCCGCCTTCAAGTCGGGCGTCGCGCCCTACCTCGTGAATGAGGACGGCACGCGCTGGCAGTGGCACCAGTACCCCGGCAACCTTGCGCTGCCAGTGGAGGTGCCCGCATGATCGCCCCCCTCACCTACACCGACCGCGCCGCCACGCTGGCCCGCGCGTACAGCCGCGCCAACCGCGCAGGCGACGCGGAGGACGTGGGCGCGGTCGATCCCCCCACCCCGCCGCCAGCGCCAACGTTACCGTTCCTGGAGTTTGTGGACGATGCACCGGAGCCGGAGGGCGCGGTGGCTTTGCCCGCCCACCTGTTGGACTTCAAGATCAACAACTTCGAGGAACAGCTAACGCGGACGTTGATCACAGAGGATATCAGGCGAGAAGCGTCGCGAGCGCAGGCTATGCTTTGCGCGCGCATGTTTTACGGGGCGGGCAGTCGAGACGGCCGCGCCGCAGTGCTGGGCAAGCTGGCAGAGACGTTGCACACCAGCAAACGCACGATCCGTCGCCGCGCCCGGCTGGGCATGATGCCACCGGAGGACTGGAATCCTGAGTTGTCGTTAGCGGTCCACCTCATGGCATGCCGGACCTCAGACCCTCGCGCCGCGCTTAAGCTGGCGGTGGACTATGGGCTGTCTGCCAAGGGACTGCGCCAGTACGTGGAAACGCTGGAACTTCCGGGCAAGCGCGAATCACTGGCGGATGAGAGCTATGATTCTACGGTGGACCCGGAGGAAGCGGGCGCGTTGGTCGATAAGGTGATGCGACAGGCGCGGACGCGTGGGCGGGTGAAGTCGTACCGAGTACGCGTGGATGTGGTGTATGAGACGGAGGCGGCGTGAGTAAATACGGCAACCGCAAGAAAGAGGTGGACGGCTACACCTTCGATAGTCTTGCTGAGGCAGCCCGCTACCAGGAGCTTTGCCTGCTGGAAGCGGCGGGGGAGATCGGGATGCTCAAGGTCCACCCGCGCTACGAGTTGCAGCCCGCGTTCACCGACGCCAGCGGAAAGCGCCAGAGGGCGATCACCTACGAGGCGGACTTCGAGTATCAGGACCGCAGCGAGATTGTGTGGCGGACGGTGGTCGAAGACGTTAAAGGGGGACGGGGAACGCAGACGGCCGTGTTTAAACTGAAGGCCAAGCTATTCAGGTTCAAGTATCCACAACTGTGCTTTGAAGTCGTAGAGCGGTAGGGAGAGTGATATGAACTGGCAACGCATCACGGCTAACGTGTATTTGGCGACTGACTTTGAGTTGCGCTTTACCCCGGCGGGGAAGGCGGTCGGCTCGGTCATCTGCTACTTGAAGGACGGGCGCGGTGAGAATGCCAAGGACACCAAGGCGCGTGTGACCGCCTGGGGAGATCAGGCGGAGCGCTATAACGAGTGGCTGAAGAAAGGCTCCAAGGTGACGATTGACGGGCGCGTGACCGGGATAGACATCTGGACGCCAGAGAACGGCGCGCCGCAGGCCACGCTCGAAATTACGGCCAGCTATATCGACTTGCTGGACAGCCGCGACGAGAGCGCCGACGCGGGCGGGCAAGGGCCTGCCGCCGAGCCTGACAACATGAGCCAGATTCCTTTCTAGGGGGAGAACATGGATAAAGACCTGCTTATGCGCGGAGTTTCCGCCCTGATTGCGGCGGTTAGTCTGGTCGCTTTTATGGCCGGAGGCGAGGGAGTCGCCAGCTTTGGTATGGGGATGGCTGTCCTGGCCTACCTCGTGGCGATGGATATGGAAAGTACCTAGCCCCCCCCACCCCGCACGCAACGCCCGGCCTCGCGCTGGGCGTTTTCATTTGGAGGATGAGCATGACAAACGCAAGCCCCGCCCCCGCCGCAGTCCAGCCCAGCGACCGCGTGGGCGTGCTGGACACGGGCTACCCGCTGTGGTATGGCGTCTGGGCGCTGAAATATGCCCGCCCTGCCCCTGGAAGGGGTGCTAGAGCGACGATAGCCCCCCTCCCTGCCCAACCGCGCCCGCGGCGCAAAACGCGGCACGTGTGGGCGGTGGCGTGATGGCGAACCCGCAAGGAATGCGACTGTGGTGTGACCCCGCGCCCAACCAGCGTTACGCCCCGCTCGTGCGCCTGATCGACGGCGTGCGCCAGCGGCGGTGCTCGATGTGCGGGGACTGGCTGCCCCTGGACGAGAAGCATTACCAGCGCCACAGGCGGCGACCGCTTGGCTTTCATTACGTGTGCAAAAAGTGCTGCAATCAGCGGCGCAAATGGAAAGGATCATAGAGGTGACTGACAATGGAAACGACCGGAACGATGCTGTTGTTGGGGCCGGGAACAATGGCCCCTGCCTCCTGTGCCACGGAACCCGCTGGCACCATGGCCGAATCTGTACCGGATGCGGCGGAAGCGGAGTGCGCACCGACGGGCAGGCCCGCGTCATTCGTGAGTGTTGCGGAACTTCCGCTGGGACACGTCACGGCGATAGTGTGGACGCGGATCGGTAACACGTCTATCTGCATGCGGGTGCACGGTGCGCTGGATAAGGACGTGGATGAGTACGTGGTGGCCGGGATTGACGACGCCACCTGGAAGCCCGGCCAGCCGATCACCGTGACCCTGTGGCCCGCGCCCGCTGGCTATGCGGGCAGCCTGCCCCGCATCCCGGACGCCCAGGTGTTCGGCGCGGGCGACGTGTGGGCGCTGCAACCGCCGCATTGGGACGCGGGGGCGCTGGGAGCGGCGGCGTAGGCCGCGCGGGGGGCGCTGGGGGACGGGTTGTGATCGCCCCCCTGGTGGGTGTAGGATTGGGAGCGAATGGAAAGCCCCGGAGTTGACCGGGGCCGGCACGGTGGGGATAGGTCACCGCGCCATCGAAAGTATACCTAAATCGAGGGGATAGGCAAGCATGGAGACATTACGCAAACTCTGGCAGAAAATCAAAGAGGAGCCGTTTATTGCCACAACGGGCGCGGCGGCTTTCGTGCATTCAACATGGTCACTTTCCGTAACGTTTAGCGGAACGGCCCCCGCAATTAGCGACTGGCTTTCCGTAGTTCAGTGGTGCTTTTTCGTAGTGCCTGCCGCGCTGATTGCGTTTGCGGTTGACGTTGGACAGATCGCGACAAGCGCCGAGATACGCAACGGAAACCGGGCCAAGACAAAGTACCTCACCTTTTTCGTATTGGCGGCGGCGACGTACTACCTCCAATGGCTCTATCTTGCCCACCATATCCCTAAGTTACCGTTAGGCGAGGGCATCCGGGCGGACTGGATTGGCGTAGTTACCGTAATCAAAGACGCCGCGATCTGGGTGCTTCCCGCCCTACTTCCGTTGGCAACGGTTCTGTATACGTTCAGCCATTCGGAAGATCACGAAAAGGTTACGCAACACGAGAAGAAATCCGTGGTTATGAATGCCCCGGTGCTTACGGAACCAACGCCGATCATGCTTACGGAGCCGGAGGGAAAAGCACCGAAACCCGCGCAGACCAAAGCGGGGCTGGCCCCGGTGATAGGGGCGACGCAACTCCAGGGGAACGGGCACAACGGAAACGGCCACAGCAACGGAAACGGAACAAACCACTAAAGACGATCTCGCAACGTTTCTGCGCTGCGCCTGACTGCAATAACCCGCTACCAGCTAACGCAACGCGTCGCCGGAAATACTGTTCCGACGCCTGTCGCGTAAGGACACACACGGCGGAAAAGGTGGCGGTTCCGTAGCCTTTGGGGCTTGCAATTGCGGCGTGTTAGTGCTACAATTCTAGCTATACAAAGAACGTCGCCGGAGGATGGTTGCACATCCGCCAGCGACTAACGCGACTCTGATGTAGGCAGAGTGCGCTGGCAGCCATGATACCACAGGCGGCGCGCTCCTTACAAGGGCGCGCCGTTTTCTATGGAGGCTGCGGTGCTGTTTACTTTTGCGTTTATGGTTACGGCGATCTTCGTGTCGTGGATGTTGGTGTTTGTGGTTGGCGCGCTGTTCTGGCGGGAATATAACAAGGGCCAAGAACTTCAAACAGAGAACGCGCGACTGAAAAATGAGTTATTGCGGGCGGAGGGACGCGTTGATGTTCATATGCGCTCGTTGGCAAGGGCAATGGAAGAACGCGACCGCTTGGCTATGCGGCGGCGTGTCTGGCATGTGGGTGAGCCTGTGCCACCGGGACAGCTAGAGGCGCGCTGGGGGCACGGCCCCGGCTATGTCTATCTGCTGGAAGATATTGAGATTACACGTCTCGTCAAGATCGGGCGCGCGGTTTCGCCGCGCCGTCGGATGCGGGACTTCGGAGTAAAACTGCCATTCAGGGCGCGGGTTCTAGCGTGCATCCAGTCCGATGACTGCGTAGCCCTTGAAACCGAGTTGCACCGCCAGTATGCAGACAAGCGCGTTCGTGGTGAATGGTTCGCCCTATCGCCCGCCGACGTGGAAGAAATCCGCGCGGCCTACCCGGATTGAGCAGATGGGAGAGTGAGTGATGGACGAGTTCCGACCGACGTGCCACGACTGCAACGCCCGCGCCGGGCAAGTGCACTTCGAGGGCTGCGACACGGAGTACTGTACTGTTTGTGGCGGGCAGCGGCTAAGTTGCGACTGCGAGGGGCACGATTCCTCCAAGGCGTTCTGGACGGGGTATTGGCCCGGCACGCCGGAGGACGCGGCAGTGCGCGCGTTCATAGCGGACGCGGGCTTGACGCCCATGCCCCCGCCGAAGCGCGCCAGTGATGGCCGCATCTACGCGGCGCAGGGTGATGCCTTCCTGCGGTGGACATTAGATCGTGTTGTGGACGACGCCGACTAGCCCGCCACGGCGCGGGGGGAGAGGATGCACGATGGCAAAGTTCCGCATTACGCAGGGCCACATATCGCCCGTTACGCCGCGCGATAACCTCTGCTACGAGATCGAGGTCGAGCGTGACGAGTTGCGCGCCCGCGTGGCGCTGTTGGAGCGCACGCTTACGAAGTCCGCCGCCGCCCTGCGGTTGGCCCACAATGCGCGCACCTCGTGGGAGCTACACGTGGCGACGGAAGCCCGCGAGTACGTGCTGTTCACGGTGATGCCTGAGACGGGACTGGGCATTGATGGCGACGTGTGGGACGAAGACCAGGGACCGCGCAGGCCGATGAGCAAGGGAGAGGGTGTGTGATGGAGAAGACTAGCACGGTAGCACTGGCGCGCATGATAGAGCGCTTGCGACAGGACGGCTATGCCGCCAAGGATATGCGAGTGCCTGGGTTGACTATTAAAGGCCCGCACTGGGTTATCCAGGACGCCCAAAAACGCAAGCGTGCCCGGGGGTGGACTGAAGAGGGAGCGTGGCGAACGCTGCTCGGTTGGAAGGCGGACGAGCCATGACTTACGCGGACGGCGTTCTTACCGGGCTGGTCATCGCGCTTTGTGTGCTTTGCGGAGTCGGCATTGGCACTCTGGCGCTGCCCTACGCGCGGCGCTGGTTGGGCGGGGCGCTAACGGCTGTCACGCTAGGGTGGATAGAGCGCAAGAAAGACCGTATCCAGTTTGAGTTGTGGCGGTCCACGCCTGAGCCATTCCGCCGCGAAGAATATATCATGCATTTGCGTCGCACGCTTGGGAGCCTATTGTGGCTTGACAGCCTTGAGGACGACCAATGGCAGATGCTTCTTGAGGTTATGAAACCCTACACGTCCGTGTACGCCAAGCGGCTTATGGAACAAAGCGTTGGTGAACTAGAGAAAGAGGCCCAGCCATGACCCGCGCGCCCAACGGAGCCGAGTACACAACCCCCGTCACCCTCGCGGACGGCACGCGTGCCACGCTGCGGGCGTGGTGGGACGCCAAGCGCGGGGTGGGGGGCTACCTGATCGAGCACGCGGACGGCACGCTTGAGAACGACCCCCTGATGCCGCTGGACGCGAAGCGGTGGGGGGATGAGATGCGCGCCTTGCTGGCGCGGGGAGAGTGTGGGGATGGGTGATAAAGCGGATCCACTTGGCGACACGCCGCTGTTGCAGGTGTTGCGCACCCAAACGGCGGCGATTAACCAGCGGTGGGAAGAGCGCCTAAAAGACGAACACGAGCGATGGGCAATGCAGGCCGAGGATTATCAGGGGCAGATTGCCGCCCTCGTGGCCGAGCGCGGCGCGCTGGCGGCGCGGTTGGCGGAGTTGACCGCCGTGCTGGGCTATATCGCGGGCTGGAGTCCTGGCACAAGCGAGGCGGACGGCGCGGCCTACAACAACGGGGTTGACGACACGGCGCGGCGGTTTCGCAAGATGGCGCGGGATGCGCTGAAAGACTGAAACACACGCACGCACGCGGCGGCCTCAGAACATCGGGGCCGCCGTTCGATTCTAGAGAGAGGGTGGCAGGGGGAATGACACGCGCATTCGAGGTTGCGGGTTTGGCGACGGTGCTGGCGTGCGCGCTGGCGGTCGTGTTCGTGGTAGGCGGCTGGCCGCTCGTGGTGGCATGGCTGGGTGTGCAAGTGCCGCTGGGCTGCTGGGTTGGGCGGCGGCTGCGCTGCCAGGGGGGCGGGCAATGAACGCGACGGTGCCCGCCATACGCGGGATGTTGTGCGCGATTGCGGAGGTACCAGGGCGTGCCGGGCCGCCGTGCTTGGTGGCGGAAGGCGGGCTGTGGTGGGTCGTGCCCTACGAAGACGCCAGCGGGGCGCTGGAAGCGATGCGGGCTGCGATGCGGCATATTCGGAGACGATACTATGGCTGGCATTAGCTTGGGCTACAAAACCCCCGCCTGCGTGTTCACGGTGGGCGTGCGGTGGACGCAGGGCTGGCCCCCGACTTACCGCGCCCAGTTGGCGGTGGGGCGGGGCTGGCCGCCGGGGCAGGGCAGGGCGGTCGAGTGCAAGCCAGGCGGCTGGCTGACGTTGGGTGAGTTGGAGCGGCCCGTGTATCCGTGGACGCTTGAGCGATTGGCGGTGGCGGCATGAGTGAGGCGCTAACCGAGGCGGAAATCCGGCGCATCGTCCGATCCGAAATCGAGGCGGCTGTACAAGCCGCCATCCACACCCTTTATGTGGATGACCAACCCGATCTTGAGTTATTGAGCGCGCTGTATGCGGTGCAGCGGGACAGCGGGCGGATCAGCGTCCTGCCGCTATCCAGGCGGCTTTATGTGTCCAAGACGACCGCATGGCGGCGCATGCCCGACCTCGTGCGGCGGGGATGGATAGAACCCATTACCTCGCAAAAGCGCAACGCCCGGCGCGTGCTGGGCTGGCGACTGAGCCAGAAGGCGCGTTTTGCATTGGCGGCTAACGCAATGCTTAGCGCGTAGAATGAAACAAACTAGAAACACCGCTTGACAATACCCGACTATACTGAAATGGTATCAGTATGGTCGGGTCATTTTTTGATTCCGGCCTATTGCTGTATGTGCCAAGTCACTCGCAACAGGACACGTTAGTGCGCCGGGGTATCCCGGTTGGCGGTGATGCGGCACGACCCTCCCTGGCGGGGCATGCCGCCCGTTACGCGGGCGCACCGGGGCCGCCGTGGGGGAGGGCAGTGGGATCGATTTGGACACGCGTGACACGGGGGCGGTATGCCGACGACACAGCAGAAGATGGCGGTGCTACAGGGCGGCAAATGGTCGCCCAATAAGCTCTTCGCTGGCGGCGGCCTGGGCGCGTACCTCCCGGCGCTGGCGGGCGTGCCGTGGGTGGACACGTCGGGCAATGGCAACGCCGTGACCACAGCGGGCACGCCGGACTATACAACAGTGACCACGCCCAACGGGCACCCCGCGATCCTGTTCGATGGCTCCACGGATTATTTCTTTGTCAACTCAGTCGCCCCCATCTTTTCCGGGTCCGACCAGCCGTATACCGTGGCTCAGGTTGTGCGTGCAAACAGCACCGTCGGGAACTTTGGCACTTGGGCCACTGGAAAGCAGGTCGGAGCGAATCCATTTGTCGCGGCCCGGCGGGCGGCTGACGCCTTTGATTATTTCAGGCGCGACGATGCTGCAACGCTGGTGCAAAGTCATATCATCTCCGTTTTTTCCGGGGCTGATATTTGGTACAGCATCATCGAGGTGTTCACGGGAACCGCCTTGTCTGTATGGGTCAACGGCAACAAGATAATCAACGCGGCGGCCTATGACGTGGGGCAGATGACAGTGGATCGCGTGCTGATCGGCGGACTGATCCTGGGCGGCACGGTGTCGCAATTGTGGCCCAACGCGATGTCGCTCACGATGTTCCTAAACCGGGCCATCACCGCGCCGGAAGTCGCCAACCTGCAAGCGTTCGTACTGCGAGAGCACGGCGTCCCTTCTTGATTGCGCCCGGTGAGCCGGGCTATCCCGGCTATGCTGAGGGGTATTGATGGCCCTACCGCTTGACTTCGACGCTACCCGGACCCGCGCGGAACACATCGCGGATCACAAGGCGTTGCACAGGGTCTACGACCGGGCGGCGCAAGTGGCGGCTGGCGGCAGCATTCAGGCGGCCATTGACGCGGCGCAAGTGGTGAGCACGGGTAACGGCACGGTGCGCCTGGGACCGGGAGTGTGGGTCAACGATGTTTCGCCCAAGGTCGTGCACCCGGAAGGGCTGCACATCAAGGGCGCGGGGCCATTCAGGACGATCATCCGCCCGGCGGCAGACACGGATGGCCTCCAGGTCGAGGCGGCGCGCTACGGGCACCAGTTCAAGCTCTCGGACCTGAGTATCGAGGGTGGGGCGGCCGGGCTGCACATCCTGCCCGGCGGCGAAACGGACCTGACGCTGGACCGGGTATTCTTCACCGGGCAGACGACGGCGAATGTGCTAACCGAGACGGGCACGTACAACGTGCGGGCGACAGACTGTTATTTCAGGAGCGCGCCCAACGGGGTCAAGGTCACGGTGTTCGGGCACAACTGGCATTTCGACTCGTGCCGCTTCCAGTTATCGACCGACGCCGCGATTGATGCCTTCCGGGCACGGTCCTGGCAATTCGATAACTGTCTCTTCGAGAACAACGCGGGGCATGTGGCCCGCTTGCGGCAGGTGCATACCGTGACATTCAGAGGCGGATGGCTGGAGCGCAACGGGATCGTGGACGATGTGCCAATGTTTGTGGTGACAGGCGACCCGCCGGACGGGGAAACCGACCAGCGCTCGTGGGACGTGGCTTTCGAGCACATCTTCCAATCGCATTCGCCCACGGTGTTCCTGGACGCCAGCGCTTACGCCGCACGGGTCAGCTTCATCCGGCAGCAAACGGGGTCGTGCGAGGTCCGGTTGCCGGGCGGGCATGTGCTCCCGTATGCCCCCGGCGAAGGGCGCATTTTGAATATGGTGGCAGCGGTAGACTATTGCTTCGGCGCGGAAGACACGCTCTGGCGTGAGGGTATCGGCGCGGACGGCGTAGAGACGCATGTGCAGGTGGTGACGCCGTGACCCTCGCCACCCCGACCACGCCCGCCGAGTGGCTGTGTCTACTGTGCCTGCTGGCGCTGATAAGCGCGGCGGCCCTGGAAGCGTGGCACATGGCCCGCGCGCACGAACGGCGGGGCAGGGCGCGGGATGCGGCGCGGGATGCGGTGCGGGATGAGCGGGACGCGGGGGGTGAGGGGTAGGGGGATATGAAACACTTCGAGCACAATCCGCGCCAGATCAGCGTCAAGCGGTTCGCCCGCCTGAAGGACACGCTGGCACGCCTGGGCGATCTGTCCGGCATCGTTCACGACCTGAACAGCGGCCAGATTATCGGCGGCAACCAGCGGGCCGAGGCGTTGGGCCTGTTGGATGCCGAGCCAACCGTGACCGCCGAGTATGATGAGCCGACGCCTAGCGGTACGGTGGCCGAGGGGCACTTCCTGGTTGGCGGGGAACGCTACGCATACCGGGCTGTGCGCTGGACGCCAGAGCAGTGCGAAGAGGCCAACATCGCCGCAAACCTGGGCGCTGGTGATTGGGACTGGGATGTGCTGGCTGGAGCGTTCGACCCGGCGGCCCTGATGGATTGGGGCATGGATGCCGCGCTGCTGGCGGACCTGAACAACGACGCGGCGAATCTGGCGCTGCTGTTGGAGAGCGCGAATGGCAACGGTGGCGGGGCGGAAGACCCTGGCGCTGACCTGGACAGGGCGGCTGAGCTTCAGGAGAAGTGGCAAACTTCTCGCGGCCAGCTATGGGAAGTGCCGAGCCTGAGCGTGCCGGGGCGCAGTCACCGGGTGATGTGCGGCGACGCGAGCGTCGCCACAGAGGTAACAGGGCTAGGGGTTGAACGTGTTGACGTGATATTGTCCGACCCTCCATATTCGTCGGGCGGATTCCAAGAGGCTGGTCGCAAAGCGGGAAGCATTGGCAATCGCCAGAACGTCCAGATTGCCGCCGATCAGCTAAGCACGCGGGGATACCTGTCCCTCATGTCAGAAGTGTTAGCAATTGTGCCCGCTGATACACTTTATCTATTTACCGACTGGCGCATGTGGTGCTGGACTTATGATATTGCCGAAAGGTCTAACTACCCAGTCAGGAATATGCTGATTTGGGATAAGGGGCAGATGGGGATGGGCTTTCCTTGGCGTAGCACGCACGAATTAGTGTTGTTTGCTAAGCGTACACCCTCGCAGATGATGGACGGAAAGCGCGGGAACGTGCTCCATTTTGAACGCGCGCCCAACGACGATCATCCGACTGAAAAGCCAGCCGATCTAATTGCTTATATTCTTGAGAACTCAGTCGAAGGTGATGTATACGACCCCTTCCTTGGTTCTGGCACAACCCTCGTCGCCTGTGAGCAGACCGGACGCATCGGCTACGGGATGGAAATATCGCCCGCATATGTGGCGGTCTGCCTCGAAAGATTGGCGGGCCTCGGCCTCACCCCCGCGCTCATCGAGGGCGACCGGGCGGGGGATGCTAACGTGAGTGAGGTAGGCTGAACATTATGGCGCTGAACAACAGTCAGCAGGACATCATTGACCGCCGACGCGAGTTGGTGGCTTCGATGCGCCTGCGCGGGCTGACCCAGCGCCAGATCGTCGTGGCACTCTCTAGCCCGGATAAAGGCTTTCGCAACCCGGAGACGGGGGAGCCTTGGAGCCTGGGTACGGTCAACGCGGACATCAAGGCGCTCAATGCGCGCTGGAAGCGTTCGGCGCAAAAGAAGACCATCGCGTACAAGAGCAAGGCGCTGGCCGAGCTTGAGGAATTGAAGCTGGCGGCGTGGAACGCCAAGAACCTGGAACTCGTGCGGCGGTGCATTAGTGATATTCGGGCCATGATGGGCACGGACTCGCCGTCGAAGGCCGAGGTCACGGGCGCGGACGGGGGGCCGATTCAGCAAGAGGTGACGCACCGCTTCACGGATATGAGTGACGGCGAGTTGGAGCGGTTGCTGCAATGACGTACACGCCCACCCAGCGTCTTGCGGCCGAGGAACTGTTGCGCAGGCGCACGCGTGAGGACTTCACTGCATACAAGCGGATGATGTACAAGCGCTACGAACACGGGCCGCATCTGGCCGTGCTAGACGAGGCGCTGCAACAGGTAACGCGCTACGTAGAAACAGGCGGCGCGGAAGGCATCGGGCGGCTCATCGTAGAGATGCCGCCGAGACACGGCAAGACGCTTACAGTTAGCCGCCTGTTTCCAACGTGGCATCTGGGGCGCAACCCGGAGCATCGCGTGATGCTGGTCAGCTATGGGGCGACCCTGGCGCACAAGAACAGCCGCATGGCGCGCAACTTGATGCGCGCTCCGCGTTACCGGGCCACCTTTGGCCTGACACTCTCCGAGGACAGCGCCGCGGCTGACGCCTGGGACATCGCGGATCACGAGGGCGGCTGTGATGCGATGGGTATCACTGGCGGCGCAACGGGCAAGGGCGCGCATGTCTTGATTATTGATGACCCTATCAAGAATCGGGCCGAGGCTGAAAGCGACACGTACCGCGAAAATATCTGGGAAGCCTTTATCAATGACCTGTATACCCGCCTAGAGCCGGGCGGGGCGATTGTCGTGACGATGACTCGCTGGCATCAGGACGACTTAATAGGGCGTTTATTGGCCCGCGAACCCGGCGAATGGGTTCGGCTGCGGATGCCAGCCATTGCGGAGGAAGGCGATCTGCTAGGGCGCAAGATTGGCGAGGCGCTGTGGACTTTCCGTTATCCTCTGAAGGTCTTACGGAAGATTGCGGAAACGGTCGGGAAATATGTATGGTCGGCGCTATATCAGCAGAACCCAACACCCTCAGAGGGCGGGCTGTTCAAGCGAGACAACTTTAACATTACACCTTTACTCGGAGCGATCAAACAGAAGGTGCGTTATTGGGACCTTGCCATGAGCAGCAAGACACACGCCGACTTTACGGCGAGCACGCTCATGGGGATGGGCGGGGATGGCCGGATTAAGATTTGTGAGGCTAGACGTGCCCAGCTTGAATGGGACGATGTGCCGGAATATCTCATTGAGACGGCGATAGAAGACGGGCCTGAAGTTTTGATTGGTATTGAAAAACAGGGCTACATGTCACGGGCAATTCAGGAACTCTTGAAAGACCCGCGCATGCATCATTTCGCAGTTTTTGGCTATCCCGCTGAGACAGACAAGTTTACCCGTGCGCTGCCTTTTGCGGCGCGGGTGGGAGCCAAGCAGGTAGACGTATTGGAAGGCCCTTGGACATGGCCCTGGATTGACCAGCACGCCGCATTCAAGCCCAATTCTAGTGACGATGACTGGGTGGACTCGTCCAGCGGGGGTTATGCAATGTTAGATGAGGGTATTGTGCTGGCGGGCGGCATGGTCGAGGCCAGCAACGTGGGCGCGCTGGTGGGGGCGTACTAATGCAAGCACTGAGTAAAGCGGCCCTGCGCCTGCTGGCGCTGTTGCAACGTGAGGCGGACGATGCGGGCGTTGGGGTGGATATTGCGCCCGGCGTGATGATGTACGACGGCGACCGGGACCGACGCCAGATACCGGACGGCGGCGGGTATGACGTAGGCGACTGGGACAAACGACCCGACTTTATCAAGGATCAGACGGCAGGATGGGACTTACTGGTTACGTTAAGCGACAGGTCAACCGGGCGCAACGCGCGCTCCTAACCTGGGCTATGCGTGGGGCGCAGGACGTGGTGCCACAGGGACACCTCGTGGCTGACGCTAACCCGCGCGGCATTCGCGACGGGGCGTGGTATGACATGCCCGTGTTGCTGCCTGGGTACATGCGCGCCGAGATGTCCGAAGATCAGGTGACTAAATATCTGGCCGAGGTGGACGCGCGCACCACGATGCGCTTCCAGTTCGACGCGCCCAACCGGTCGGCCTGGGACATGGCGATCCCGCCCGCCGCCGACGATCCTCTGTGCGAGTGGAACAACGCCACCCGCGAGCAGGTGCTTTCCAATTGTCACGCGGCCTACCAGCGCCACCCGCTTGCCAAGGCGGCCGTGGATTACACGGTGGGCTTTGTGGTGGGCGACGGGTTCAATGTCACGTTCCACAACAAGGCCGTGGAAGCGGCGCTTGAGGCATTCATCGAAAACAGCGACCTGCGCCAGCTTGAGAAGAGTTGGCTGAAAGACTTGCAGGTGGACGGCGAGATCGTGGCGCGGCTGGAAGGGCAGGGGGCGGACATGGCGGTGTTGCCCCTGCGCCCGTGGGAGCTTGAGAAGATCGAAACCGAGAATGGCAGGCCGGTCAAGTTCTGTTTCAAGTTCCGCAATCAAGACGGCGGGATGATGGCCGAGGCAGAGGACATCGCCGCCGAAGACATCCTGTTTGTGCCGATCAACAAACACGCGTATGAATTGCGCGGACGGCCTGAGTTGTTCGTGGTGCTGCCCTGGCTGCGGGCGTGGCGCGAGTGGCTGGAAGACCGCGCCCGGCAGAACTATTGGCGCGGGGCGTTACTGTGGTGGGTCAAGGTCGTGACGACCAGCGCGGCGGCGCTAACCACGATTGCTGCGCGCTGGAAGAAGCCGCCCACGCCGGGATCGATCTACGTCGGCTCGGACAAGGAAGAGATCAACGCGGTTCAGAACAGCGTCAACGGCAGCGACGCGGGCGAAGACGGGCGGCAGATGAAGCTGGCGATTGCCGCCGGGCTGCGCCTGCCTGAGTATTTCTTTGCGGACGGGGCGAACGCCAACCTGGCCTCTAGCACGTCGCAGGAACTCCCGGCGCTAACCAAGTTCCAGGACTTCCAGCAGATCATGATCGAACGCGTGTTGACGCCGCTCTTTAAGCGCGTGATTGAGGCGCTGGTGGAAGACGGGCTGCTGGCGAGCGAGTTGCCCATGCACGACAGCGACGGCGAGGTAATGCAGGACTACAAACAGCAGCCGCGCACGGTGGAGGCTAGTAAAGCCTTCGAGGTGAGCTACGAGCCGCTGTCATCCAGCGACCCGGTGAATATTGCTAACGCCATCACGATGGACTTGGCGAATGAGCTTGTGAGCCGCCAGACGGCGGCCGCCGAACGTGGGTACGACTACCAGAAAGAGCAGCGGCTTATGGCGATGGAGGAACAGGCTATTGCCAACGACGTGCGCGATGGCACTTTGCCACCGCCACCCACCCAACGACCGGAGGGGTTGCCCGCCCAGGACAATGGCAACGGGCAGGCGGACAGCGCGCCGGACGTGACGCCTCCTGAGCTGGCGCAAGCCCAGCAGCAGTTGCGGCGGGAGCGGAACGCGCAGTGACCTACACCAAGCGCCAGATCGCCCGCATCCTGAATGTAGACGGCAAGCCGTTGTTGCCTGCCAACACGTTCGGGGGCAAGCAACCGCCCCTGGTGGCGGAGACGTTCATCCAGCGGCGGTTATACGACTGGGAAGATCGGGCGGTTGGGGTTCAGTATCAGGTGTTTCGCGCCCTGTACAAGCGCCTGAACCAGCACGCGGCCTCGTTGGCGACACATTACGGGGTAGGCAAGCTAGAACCCACGGGGGCAGGCGTGCGCTGGCAGCGTGCGCTTGTGGCGGCAGTCTCCCAGGACACGCCGCGAATGTACGACGCCCTGGCGGAGCAAGCGTTTCGCTCGGCCATGCTGGCCTATCACGTGGGGTATTACGGGCGAGCCTGGGTAGTCAACGAAGCCAGCGCGCCGGAGGCCCCGATCAGCGTGCCGACGCCGGACCCGGAACGCGCCGCCGAACAGGTGACGATCCCAACGCTCAAAGAGGGCGGCCCGCGTGAACAGCAACAGTGGCAGATGGTGTACGACCTACTGGGCAAACAATGGCAGGCGGAGTATGGCAACCAACAGACGGCGGTCGTAAGCGGCATCATGCGCAGCCTGAACGCCTCGCTGGCCCAGGGGCATAGCATCCCGCAAGCCATGCGCGGGGTGGCCAGTGTGTTGGGGGTTACAACGGACCGCCGCCTGACGGCCTATCAGGGGCGCGTGGCGCGCATGGGTACACCGGGACCACGGGCGGGCAGCTATCGGGCCAATTTCAACAAGGTGCAGACGCTCACGCGTTCCTACATTGTCGAGGCCAGCAACGCCGGGGCCTTGGAGTTGTACCGCAACAATGCGGACGTGTTGCAGGGGGTCGAGTGGAGCGCGTCCAGGGTGGGCGCGTGCCCTGAGTGCCGGGCGCTGGACGGGCAGCAGTGGGCGATTGATGACATGATGATCCCGCGCCCGGTGGTGGATACCCACCCGAATTGTATTCTTCCGGGCAACGAGGTCGGGCTTCCCGGCAAGTTAGTTGGAGCAACCAAGTCGCTTTATGTCGGCCCTGCTGTTGAAATTAGTTTTGCTGATGGGCGCAAGATCACCGTTACCCCGAATCACCCGATACTGACTCCGGGTGGGTGGGTTTTCGCGAAGCTCTTGAATGTAGGACAGCACGTGCTTCGCGCCATTGATGTCGAGCGGGTAGTTTCTGCCGTCAACCCAGATGATAAGTACCGACCAGCCATGATCGAGGAGGTATTTAGTGCGTTTGTGGAATCTAGCGCGGTGGTTCCCGGACGAGTGAAAGTTTCCGCCGAAGATTTCTATGGCGATGGGCGGTTCATTGACGGCGATGTCGAGGTTGTAAATGTGGACGGCCTTTTGCTGGACGACATCTACCCCGCGTTTACGGAGCCAGCGGGCAAGTCGGCGCTCGACAGGGGAGGCATGCAGGCACTTGGCCTCGCGGCTGAGAGCGGCCTTGGCGAGTTCTTCGAGGGAGCGAACGCGGCCCCGGCAAGCCTCGTGGGCAGCTTCAAGCATCTTGGAACCTTGTTCGGGGGTAGCGTTTTGCCAGCGGATATACATGCTGTCAGATATGTTTCTGGGCTGAATCCCTTGTTCGAGAAGGCGACGACGAAATACGCCCCGTCCTATGCCAGCATCTTTGGCGATGGATTGCTCGGACTCTCCGGCAAGGTAGCGAACAATCAGGGCGTCAATGTCCGGGATATCAATGCGCCTGTCTCTGATTTCCACACCGAGGGCGCGAAGGCGTCTCCACAGAACCTTGTAATCGACGCCAGCCTCGCGCGCCAGTTTGGGGAGCGATTCGCCGGACTCATAACGAGTGATGAGATCGTTCAGGTTAGGGATTTCGATTTCAGTGGACATGTGTATGACCTCCAAGTTGAACCCTATCAATTATACACCTGCAATGGTGTTATTGTCAAGAACTGCCGATGTGCGTTGATCCCGTGGGTGAAGGACCTTTATGATTTACCGGCCTTATCGAGGGACAGTGGCCCGCGCGAGACGTTTTGGGATTTCGCCGGGGCGCTGGGTGTATTGCAACTCTTGAGCCAATTTGAAACGGGAACGGCTATAGCGGTAGGCACGGAAAGCGATTGGTGGTGGGATGAAGAAACAGACGCCGAATTCTGGAACTAAGCAGGAAGTGACCGAGATTGCCGCGCCCGTGGGTCACGCGCTCGTGTTTGCCGAAGCGCTGGACCTGAGCGAGGCCGTTGCCGACACCGAAGCCCGCGTGATTCGGGGCGTGGTGCTTATTCGTGCGGGGATGAGCGCTAATCGGCGCTTCTACTCGGACAAGGTGTTGCAAGATGCGCAAACGATCTTCGAGGGCGCGAAAGCCTACGCGGATCATCCTGGCAAGACGGACAGCAAGAATATGCCAGAGCGCAGCGTGCGCGATCTTACGGGCTGGTATGAGAACGTCCACTATGCCGAGGGGGCGCTACGCGGAGATCGTGTGTTCTCGCGCACCCAAGCCGGGCAGGACGTGTGGGCGCTGGCCGAAGACATTGTGACCGGGCGTGCGCCCAAGTCACTGGCCGGGCTGTCCATTCGCGCGGCGGGTGTCGGCTCCAAGAAAGCCTATGACGATGGCGAGGCGCTTGAAGTCGAGAGCATCACCGCCGCGATCAGCGTGGATGATGTGACCACGCCCGCCGCCGGGGGTATGTATCTGGCGGCCAGCGCGGGGGATGAATTGACGGCGGGGCTGTTGGGCGCGCTCTCGTTTGACGAGTGGCGCGAGGCTCAGCCAGGGTATGTGGAACAACTCAAGAAAGAATGGCAGGTTGTGCGCCAAACGGAAGCGGTTAAGGCGGCGGAAGCCGAGGCTGACCAGCTACGCGAGGCGCTTAAGAGCGCGGAACAAGCGCTAGAGGAAGCACAGACTAAGTTGACTGCACATGCTGACCAGGACGCGAGTCTGCTGGCGGAAGCGCAGCGGGTGGCCGATGAGGCGAACGCTGCGTTATTCGAGGCAAGGCGTAATCTTGGAATAGAGCAGATGCTGCGGAAGGCCAACCTGCCTTCCAAGTGGGAAACCAGTCTGCGCAAACGTCTAACGGAGGCCGACCTGACACAGTGGGACGGCATTCTGGAAGACGAGATTTCTAAGTCTAGAGACGTGACCAAGTCGCGCGTCGTTGAGCGCGTGGGCGGCACGGAGCCTCAGCAGATGCCAGCGGTGAAATTACCGCCCGCGCTGCCTGAGGTAGCCGATGTGCGCCCGCGCGATGATGAGGACGTGAAGGCTTGGCAAGAACGAAACAGGAGATAACTCATGTCTGTGACAGCCGTTAGCGCTGTGCCGGACCTGCTTTTTAAGTCGGACATCTCCATTATCACCGCCCAGGCAACTGGCGTGGTGAATGTGGGTGACTGGGTTATGTATTCGGGGCACCGCGTTTGCGCGTCCTACAGTGGCTTCTCCGCATGGTGGAAAGCCTCTGGGGCGGGCGTCGCGCTCGAATCCAGCCCGATCTACGACCAGGCAGGACGCACGGCCATTAACACTGGCCTCAAGATTCTAACGCAGGGCATCATCCGTGTGAGCGGGGCGATCTCTGGGTCGGCGCAGTTGGGCCTCCCGGTGTTTCCCCTGACCACGGGCAGCGGCGTGGCTGCGCCGACCGGCCTGACCGGGCTGGGCGCAACGTGGTCCGCGATTGAACCCGCCGCCATCTCGGCTAACCCGACGGGCACGGTTGCCTCGCCGGTTGGCAAGATCGTCGGTGTTCATATGGCAGGCGGACAGACCGCGCAGTATGACGTGCTGCTGGCACCGGCTACCCTCAACGGGTACTACGGTTAAGGGGCGATACCAATGACTACAGTGATCGACCTCCAGCGGAACGACCGGGGCGAACTCGTCAATCACAAGGAAACGCGGATTGAAGAGAACACCATTGCACCTCAGGACGCATTCAAGGAACTGTGTGAAGTCGAACTCGTGGGCGGCAAGAAGGCGTCGCTGCCACTGCACGAGGCCGTGCTGACCAACCCGGACTCGGCTGAAATCTTCCGGCGCGACGTGCGCTATCTGGCGTTTAGCGCCTATGCGAACAACGCCCGGACGTTCGAGAGCTTTGTCACGATGATGAACAGCACCCGCGAGCAGGAAGAGTACCTGCGCGCGGCTGGCATCGGCGTGATTCCGAACGCGCCTAGCGGAACGCCTGCCCCTCGCGCCACCTCCAGCTTTGAGGGCGGGGCGATCATCAAGAACGATCTCAAGCGCTACGTGGCTGAGATTACGGGCGATATGATCCGCTACGACCAGATCGGCAAGATTCGCCAGTTGGCGGATGAGATGGGTCGTTCCGCGCGTATGACCGAAGAGAACGCGGTGTACAGCTACATCACCACCACGGGCAACTTCACGCGCAACAGCACGACCAACGACAACGACATTGGTGCGAATTATGGTACGACCACGTTTGGCCCGACCGGGCTGGACACTGCGCTGACCACGATTGCGACCGCCAAGGACCGCAAGAGCGGTGCGTACCTGGGTTACAACGCGGACACCTTCATCTGTGGCCCGCGCCTGATGCCCGGTGCGAAGCAGTTCTTCCTGAGCAACGACCTCCAGCGCGCCTCGGCCAATAACACGGCGGAAGAGCGCGGCGGCGGCACGTACAATCCTTACCAGGGCATGATCACCAAGATCGTGGTCAGCCCGTGGTTCGGGGCAAGCTTCCAGTGGGCGCTGTGCGATAGCCGCGTTATGAGTCTCGTGTACCAGGAAGTCGAGCCGTTCAATGTGTACCAGCAGACGGCCATCCCTGACAACAACGCGTGGCTGAATCTGGATGTGATCGAGTATCTGGTGCGTGGCACCTTCGGCGTCGGTTTCGTTGACGACCGGGCTTGGTACTACAGCAATAGCACCACGACCTACACGCCCGACTAAGCGGGGCGTCGTGTAAGCATGGGGTAGGGGGCCTCGGCCTCCTACCCTGACCAGAAAGGGTGATTATGGATACACCGCAGTTCGTACAGGAAGGCTATCTCACGCCGGAGGGCTTGAAGGTCAAGGCGTGGATGGAATCGATCTTCGTAGAGGCCGACAAGACCAACGACCTCGCCAAAATCAACAGCCTGAGCGGGCACGTGGGCAGCTATTACCTGCATGCGTACAAGGGCGGCGGCAAGGGCTTTGGCGTGACGCCTGAGCAGTGGTTTGCCGAGAATAAGTCCTCAGCCATGGCAGCGCACCGTGACATGCTGTACTTCGAGGGGCTGGAAGCGCAGGAAGCCGAACGCGTGGCGGCGATCAATGAGAACGCCCAGACCACCAGCGCCCTGGCCGAAAAGCTGGAAGCGCTGCGCGAGCAGGTGCGCGTGCTGACCGAGGCGCTGGCCGCTAAGGATGCCCCGGCTGTGGACGAGACAGAACAGGCCGAAGAAACAGAGCCGGTCGAAGAAGCCGCGCCGGTTGAAGAAGTCAAGCCCAAGCGCGGGCGCAAGGCCAAGGTAGTTGAGGCCGAGGCCGAGGCTGAAGCCGAGCAGGACGCGGACGCTGAAACCGAGCAGGCTGAAGAAGAAGCGGACGCCGAGCAGGGTGACGGGGCCGAGGCGGACGCCGACGCTGACTCCAAAAGTTAACGGGGAGGGGTAGCTATGACGCTCTCGACCGCGCAGGCCGTTCGCTTGCGCATTCAGGATCAGCCGCTCATTGCTGATGAACTTCTAGTCAGCGACGGGACGGCGAGCGCCTACGCGCTGCCCCACCGCAACATCACCAGCGCCTCGGCCTATGTGCAAAACACGGGTGTGTGGACGGCCACCGGGGCCAATTTCGACCCCACCGGCTTTGTCACCCTCAGCGGGCTGGTGAGTGCGGGGTCCGCGTTCCGCGTGCACTACGTCCACAGCACGTTCTCGGATGAAGAGATCGGGCACTTCACCGCAGTGGGGGGCGACGTGAACGGCGCAGCGTTGGAGGCTGTGAGCACGCTAATGTTTGACGGCTTGAAGCGGGCGCGCTGGACCTCGCCGGACGGGGCCAGCTATGATGACACCGCCGCCATGCGGATGCTGAATGACATCTACGACCGCCTGATTGCCGAGCGCGCTGAAGCGGCACTCACGAACGGCGGTTTCTGGAGTTGGAGTACCGAGCAGGAGAACTATTGATCATGCCCTACCGTGGCAACATCCCGGCGCGCCGCGTCAATCAGATGGCACAAGTCTATGCCCAGGCGGGCTACACGGCCACGTGGCGGCGTTATGCCAGCGCCAGCGCGGGCAACCCGGACGCGGGCATGGGGGATGCTCAGTATTACAGCGAGTCCATCATCACCGCCCTGTTTGGCATGAACCGCACGCCTGACCTTCGTGAGCGCCAGCAGGCGGTGGGGCTGTTGGTGGCGGCGGACATCTACGCCGTGACACGTGAGCCGCTGGGTAGGCAGGATGAGCTTATCTGGCGCGGGGTAACGTATCGGGTGGAAAGCGACCCTGTGCCGGGGCAGATGGTCACGGGCTGGGTAACGCAACTAAAGCGAGGTGAATGATGGCAACAGAGAACGCCAATGGATATGCAGGGCACACACCCGCCGTGACCGCGCCGGGCGTAGCAACCGCCAGCGCATACAGCGCCTATGACGCGTTTGGTGGGCAGTGGTCTGCGGAATACGCGGCGGGGCGCGCGGGAAGCTGGCTTATGCAGATCAACGCGTTTGACCGTGGAACGGCCAACGCATGGCTGCGCTTTCACTTCTTCACTACGGGTTTCAGCGCCAGCCCGGACGGCACGCCCTGGACAATGAAGGGTAGTGACTTTGCCAACTACCTGGGTTATGCGGACGTACTACCGAGTGATTGGGTTTCAGCGGGTGCGACGGCCAACATGGCCTCAGTGCGTGTTAACCCGACCTTGCCGCTATACTCGCTGGCCGGTAATCGCACGGTGTGGGGGCAAATCCAGACCCCAGGCACGCCGACGCCGGGGGCGCTGGCGAGCGCGATCACGTTCACGTTTGGCGTGATGTACGACTAGTTCTCTGGGGAGAGAGCAAACATGGAAGAAAAACCGATTGAAATCCGGCGGTTTCTGCTATATGTCAAAAGCGACCAGTTGTTTGTGTGGTTGCAACACTCAAGTCACAACACAGAACTTGAAGCTATCGGGGCGCTGCCAGCAGGTCGGGCCGGATACATTGTAGACACAGACACAGGAGATGTTGTTCGCCACTTGGGCGACTGGGAGCAAGATGTGCCAACAGGCCCAAGCGGTTTAGGGCCACACGGAGCATATGCGTCTTGGTGGAGCGGGATTGTACTATCCGGCGGAGTTAACTACGACGGCGATCCGATCCTGTAGTCTCTGGGGAGAGAGTAATGTTCAAGGTTGGCGACGAGGTTTATACCACACAGCATCTTTTGCGTAAGGGTGGCTTTCGGAGAACCGAGGACGATCCGCCTGAGTTTACGCCAGTAGCTAAGGGCACAATGGCAACCATTACTGGCGGCCAGCTACGCCAGGATGGCATGCATTATATGGTTCGTCTTTTGGACGCCTTTGGAAAAAAGGCCACGGGCCTGGTGTCCGAAAAGAGTCTAAGTCTATGGTTAGAAACCGATCCATATCCTGAACCTGAACCTTTCGATCTGGGGCTATATGATGTCATGATCGAAGTCTTCAAGGGGAGCAGTCCCCCGGAGGCGTCGATTTCTCAGGCCGGGATTGAACAAACGATCGAGCGGCTTGAGTGGCAAAAAGGGCAACTTGAAAAGCTGAACCGGGGAGAGCTTCGATGAAGGGCTTTAGCGAGTTTATGGGCGGCATCTTCTTTATTGCGGCCCTCGTGCTGGCGATATGGAGCGTGTCGCAGCCCGCTATCCTGGGCACGCAGATCGCAACACTGGCGGCGGTTGCCATGTTAGGCGCGGTGTATCTGGATCGCCGGGGCGGGGAGGCATAGCGTGCGCGTTCTACTTGTTTCAGACAGCGCCGTGCCTACGGGTTTTGGGCGCATCATCGATGAGATTGGGATCAGACTGGTCAAGCGCGGGCAGCAGGTGCTTGCTACGTCCTACTACTACGACGGCCTGCTGCCGCCGCAGTTTGATGGCACGCCGCTGCCATATCATGTGGCCGTGCTGGCGGGCAAGCCGGATCAGGTGGGTGAAATCGCCAAGGTGATCGCGGCGTTCCAGCCGGAGGTGGTGGTATCGTGCCAGGACTTCCCCTATGCGGTGCAACTGTTCTTGCATCCGGGCATTGATTGGAGCCGGATTGCGCGGGTGATGATCACGCCCGTGGACGGCACGCCCATCGAGTCGGGCTGGTTGGACTTGATGCCGCACCTGGACGGGGCCATGACGATCTCTGAGTTCGGCGTCAAGGCGTTCGCGGATGCGGGCTATCGGGTGGGCTTGTGTCGACCGGGGATCAACTCGGATAAGTTTTTCCGAGTGACGCCAGAGCAACGCCGCGAAACACGCGCCAAGCTCGGCCTGACGGATCAGCATTTCGTGTTGGGCACGATGGCGCAGAACCAGGGCCGCAAGGCGATCAGCATCATGCTCGAAGCGTTCATGGCGTGGGCGAAAGACAAGCCCCACGCGCGCTACCTGCTGGACATGGATGAGGTCAGCCCGGCAGGCTGGCACATTCCAAACATAGTCCGCGCTAACGGGTGGGACGCCACGAAACTCATCTTTCGCAATGACGCCGTGCGTGCCGGGATTACTGACCTGCGCGACCGCTACAATGCGCTTGACGCGCACGTGGTCCTGGCCCACCGTGAGGGCTACGGTCTGCCGCTGGTGGAGGCCATGGCCTGCGGCGTGGTGAGTATGGCGATGGACTATTGCAGTGGCACGGAGATTGTGGGCGATGGGCGCGGCTGCCTGATTAAGCCCATCGACTATAGCGTCATTGGCACGTGGGGCGGAGCGCGGGACTTGTTCCCCGACAAAACCGACTATATCCGCCAGCTTCAATGGCTGCATGACAATCCCGCCGAGCGCGCCGCGATGGCCGAGCGGGGCATGACCTGGGCGCGTGAGCAGACGTGGGACAAGGCGGCAGACGCGACCATCTCCGTGTTAGAACAGGCCAACTCGCGCCGCAAGGCGTGGATCGCAGGCCAGCCGCCAGCCCCGGAAGCGCCGCCGCCTGCACTGGCGATGCCGATGGTCACGCCTAACCCGGACGGCCAGCAGGTTGTGCCAGGGGGCGAAGCGGTGGAGTTGGTGGAGGGGGCGGCATGAAGATCAGCATTATCATCCCCGCCTATGACAACCTAGAGGCCGTGCTGACGTGCGTCAACAGCCTGCGCGCGCTGGCGTTGGATAACACCCGCATTGAGTACCTTGTGCAGGACGATGCCAGCCCCAACGTGCTCTACCCGGCGCTGATCCCGCAGGAGATCGCCAGGGTGGAGCGCAACGAGAAGAACCTCGGATTTGCGCCTAACGTAAATCGTGGGGTTCAGAGGGCAACCGGAGATATTTACTTCGCGGTCAATCAAGATGTGTACGCCGTGCCGCAGGTATCGCACGGTTGGGATGCCGCCCTGCGCGCGGCCTTCGAGGCAGACCCGCAGATCGGCGTGATCGGGGCGCGCCTGCTGTTCCCGAACGGCACGGTACAGAGTGCTGGCGGAAATATAGACGGAGCCGGGCAGCCCTACCACCCGTGCTTGGGGTGGGCGGATGTCAATCACCCGGAAGTGGCGACCAGCCGCGAGTGCCAGTGGGTGACGGGCGCGGCGATTGCCGTTCGCCGGGAAGCATGGCAAGCGGTGGTTGGGTTCGATCCTGAGTACCGTCGTGGTTATTGGGAGGACGCCGACCTGTGTTTCAAGGCGCGCGAAAAAGGTTGGAGGGTCTGGTATGAACCCGCAATTACGCTTGTCCACTCTGTGGGCAGCACTGGCGGTAACCCGGAATTCTTTATGCGGAACGCGATGTTGTGGAAGCAAAGATGGGCCGACACTAAGAAGGCTATTGCTGATGTTCCAAACGTGATGGTTCACTATTGGGCATAGAACATATGCGCGAAATGTGGTATACTAAGGGGAAGTAACTCCCCAAACGAACATGCACCAGCGGCGCGCAAACGCCCTGGTGCGTGGAGAGCCTAGAAGGAGGCTACTCATGTCAGATCATACCACATCCCAGCCAGAATACAAGACGTGCCCAGTATGTGGAATTAGTAAGCCTAGAACGGCTGAGTATTTCCATCGTGACGAATCAAGACCAATTGGGTTTAGCAGAACTTGTAAGGATTGTGCGCGCGAACGTACCAGAAGATGGAGAGAAGCGCATCCTGCGCGTGCCGAGGAATGGCGAAAAGAAAACCCTGAATATCAAAGCATATGGTATCAAGACAACCGCCAGGCGCACTTAGAACGAACCAAGAAAAGATACGATGCCGATCCAGACCGCAAGCTAGCGACCAACAAGTCGTGGCGGGAAAAGCATCCAGCCGAAACCAAGTCTATTGGTCACAGGCGTCGGGCCAAGCGTCGCGGTCTGCCAGCGAGTTTGACCGGGGATCAGTGGATACAGGCACTTGAGTATTTCGGTTATCGGTGTGCCATATGCGGAAGGCCACAGGGACTTTGGCATACACTGGCTCAGGATCATTGGATACCGATCAATTACGATGGTGATGACAATCCGGGGACGGTTGCAACCAACGTAATTCCGCTGTGTCATGGGCTGGGTGGCTGTAACAACAGTAAGGCCGATAAATTGCCCAAAGAATGGCTGACACAGATGTACGGAGGGCGAAAAGCTAAACGCCTGATGCGTAAGGTTCAAGCCTACTTTGAATGGATTAGGTGAGGTTCTGGGCGTAAGCCCTAGCTCTTGGGAGAGAGTGACAATGACAAAACGATACTTTGTAGAGCGTGAAGACGGCCCTTGGGTGGGATCGTGGGAGACGGTAGACGGGGCCCTGCTTTGCGATCTCGATGACAACGAATGGGCGGTTATCCGTGACATCGAAACTGGTGAGTGGGTAGCCGAGTGGCACTATGAATCTGAAAACTTCGACGGTGGCTATGTGAATAAGTTTGGATGGAAAACAAGTGACGGAGCCTTTCACGTGGTCCGCCAAGAACGCATGGTAGAAACCACCCAAGAGGAACGCGAGGAATGGGTGCGCGGACTTCGTGAGCAGTTTAACCTACCGTCAACAGGATACATCACCGGCCTGTCAGCACCATCTTTTCGCAAAGAGGACCTATAACCATGCGCATTCTGGCAGTGTATACACATTATCCTGTCTCATCGGGCCGCTACATGACGGACGCCTTCCAGCGTCAGGGCCACGATGTGCGCCACATTGGCGATAGCACGGGCAATCAGGTGTGGGGCATTCAGGTTGACGCCAAGTACGCGCACGCCAGCGATGGCGACATTACCACCCGCTGGCCCGACTGGACGCCGGACCTCGTGTTGGTCATGGACAGTGCGTTTGCTTTTCATCACCCGTACTACCCGGATGTGCCGCACGCAGTCTACGGCGTTGACTCGCACGTTCGCAATTACCGCCAGTATGGAATTACCCGATACTTTCTGGCGCATAAGGCGGTGTCGATCCAACCCTTCGAGGACGATTGCGAATGGCTACCGTGCGGCTTCGATCCCGTGTGGTTCACGCCCAGCATGATTCCGTGGGATGAGCGTGAGTATGACGTGGCAATGATAGGGGTGTTGTACCCGCGCCGCGTGGAACTTTTGAATGCGCTAAGCGCCGCCGGGTTGAAGGTCGCGGCAGGCATGGGCGCGCTGTATGACCAGTACCGGGACGTGTACCAGAACGCGCGGATCAGTCTGTGTGTGAGCGCTAACCATGACGTGGCGCAGCGCGTCTTCGAGACGGCGACGATGGGGTGCGCAATTCTTAGCGACCCGTTACCTGACATGCGAACCATCGGCACAGTGGCCGACCGCAAGTCCGGGGCGGTGTATGCGGAATATGAGGACGCGGACGGCGCGGTCAAGATCGCGCAGGCATTGTTAGCGGATGGTGCCGGGCAAAAGATGGCGCTTGAGGGCCAGCGGTGGGCTATCCACCACACCTGGGACGCCCGCGCCCAGCGCATCGTTGACTGGTGGCAGGGTGAGTATGCGCCCAAGCCGAAGGGCGGGCGTAAGGGGAAGGCAGATGCAGCGACCGATGGCGTGGATTCGGATCGGAACGCGGGTGCGCCTGAAGGCGACGGCGACGGAGCACCTGGTGACAGCGGTGCTTGAGCTTAACCCCGGCCAGTATCGGTACGTGCTCACCAGCAAGGGGTCGGATCGGTTGTGGGCCGGGCAAGATGACATCGAGGCGATAGACAACACGAAAGACGATTAGTTCTCTGGGGAGAGAGCGAAACAATGGAGAGAATTTCTGATTTCTGTTTGGGTCTTTTTTTGGGTGGAATGGGCGCTGGGTTGGCTTTGGCCATATTCCAGGCTCCTGGGTTTGTGGGTTTTCTGGTGCTTAGCTTGATGGCATGGTTTCTAGCGGCGCTTAAGGAACTGAGGGCTGATTATGACTAACAAGCCCAAACTAAACCTGGGATGCGGGCACGTCATTCTGCCCGGCGCGCAGCCCTGGCATCACGGCCTTGTGGACCCGGCGATCTACGATTACCCGCACTGGCACAACGTGGACCGCAACGCCGCCGAGGGTGTTGACGAGACGGTGGACCTGTTCACCTACCCGTGGCCGTGGGCGGATAATTCGTTTAGCGGCGCGCTGCTTAGCCATCTGGTCGAGCACATCCCGCATGGTCAAGCACGATCTGCCTACGAGATTGATGGTTGGTGGGATAAACAGCCCCGTGACGCATGGGGTGATCGTTGCGAATTCCTTGCTGGCCTGCAAGACGGCTGGTTTGCCTTCTTCAGTGAGCTGTGGCGCGTGCTAGAGCCGGACGCCGTGGCCCACATCCTCTGCCCGCACGGCCACTCGGACGGGGCGCTGGCCGACCCGACCCACACCCGCTACGTGATGCCCCATACGTTCGGGTATCTGCGGCCGGATGAACGCTCGACGTTCTCGTACTCGCTGGGCTGCAACTGGGAAGAGGCCGCGCCCATGGTATACCGCCCGATGGAGTTGTTCTACCACCTCATGCCCGCCGAGGGGGACACGCCGGAAGAGATGGCCGATAAGCAGCGCCGGTTCGGAGAGGCGCTGATGACGCGGGTCAATGTAGTTTACGAGTTCTATACCCAATTGCGGGCGGTGAAGGATGCAGATCACGGTTGACGGTAGCCAGTTTGAACTAGAGTCGCGCAAGGTCGGGCGCGACATTCAACAGGTAGGGAATGTTATCAAGCAAGGCGTCCGGGCGGTTTCGCTAGAAGCCAAGCGCAACATCCAACTGCGGATGCCCGTTAGAACTGGACGCGCGAAAAGTTCATGGGGTAACGTTCCCGCCGCGCCGCCCGCTTTTGTTGACGAGGGCATTTGGGAAGTCAAGAACAACGGGTTCACGATTATCCAGGGTAGCAAGGTGCCCTATGTTGAAGATCTGAATGAAGGCCACAGCAGCCAAGCGCCTGCCGGGTTTATCGATGCTGAGGAAGAGGCAGCGGTGGATAAGTTAGACAAAGAACTTGGCGAGCTTGTCCTGTCCGTATGGGGGGCGTAAATGCCAACGACGATAGCCCAGACCAGCACCTATAACGTTGAGACCAGCCTGAACGCGTGGCTGCGCACGCAGTTGACGGCGGTTACGCGCCCGGCGTGGTTTCCCGCGCTGCCGGGCATCATCACCGATACGCCGGAAAAGGCCCCCAGCCTACCCGCCTTCAGCATCTTTCATATTCCGGTCGACTCGCGGGGGGACTGGCAAGGGCGCATCGTCTCTAGCGCGGGGGGCAAGGGGCTGTGGAACCGGGGAATTATGGAGGTGGACGCATGGGTAACACGCGCCAACAAGAATTGGTTGGCGCAACTGCGAACGATGGAAGACATGGTGATGACGGTCCTGGCGAACACGACCGAGGTGGCAATCAGTGACTACGCCGCCAACCAATCGTCGCCCTCGACCACCTCCTATCTGGTCCGCTTGCGGGATACACGCGCAGTCGCAACCGCGCCCGATCCCAACCCGGACATCGAACGGCGGCGAATGTTGGTGACATACGAGTGGGTTTATCGGAGTTAGCGGAGGAAATAGACGATGGCTGAAACAAGAACGAATGTCGAGGGTTCGCTGTGGTGGGTGCGAGCCAGTGGGTCGGGCCGGACGTGGGCCACGGCCAGCGCGCCAGCGAGCGGGCTGCTAGGGTTCGTCCAGTCTTTTACGTACACCAGCGCTCAGACCACGATGCAGGTGTCAGAGCGTGGCGTGCCCAATCACAAGAAGTTGATCAGCGAAGGCCCGATCAACGGCAACGCGACCTTTTACTGGACGGGCATCTTGCCCAGCGCGGTATCCGGCAGCGGGGCGAGTCTACCCATGTACCATATGGAATACAAGGCCAAAGCGCCGGAGAACGGCAATACGGGCATCTATATGCAGTTCATGGGCGTCTCGTTCGACAACGTGCAATTCACCGAGGGTGCGCCCTCACAGGTGCAGTTGACGTGGGACGCGCTGAACATGCAGGGGCCGACCGGCAGCGGGTACATCTCTTAAAAGGGCAGGGGGGTTGGCATGGGTCAGTCCGCAGAGGTTTATAGCTTTCGAGAAGGCGTCCTATTGGTATGGACAGGCTCCGCCAACCCCTACACCGCCGCCTATGTGCAGAACGTGCGCGGGCAGCGGGTGTATGGCTGGCAGAATGTAGGACCGTCTATTGGCGGCACGTATACCGATCATTTGACGGGCCTGTATGCCACACTGTCCACTGAGATGGGACTGACCCATGATCGCACGCTAGAGCAAATCGCCGCCAGTGCAACGGCGGTGCATATCCAGATTCATCATGTCGGAGTGAACGGAAGCGCCGGGGTGATCTTCTACTCCGGTCGGATTGACAGCCTCAACATGCCCGGTCAAGAGGGAGGGTTGATGGGGTTTGGCTTGACGTACCACGCCAACGCGTGGAGCGCTTACTAGCTTTCGGGGAGAGAGCATGCATGAACAAGGAAAACGAGAACGCCGAGGAGAAAGCTGCCGGGCCGGTGCTGGCGACGTGGGCCGACCTGGAAGAGCGGTTGGTGGTCAACTTCGAGATCGAGCGCGAGGGCGGTACGCCGATTGTGCTACCGATGAAAGAACTCTCTTACGCGGAGTGGATCGAGGCTGAGTTTGAATATCCCTGGCCGACCCCGCCTGCGATGGGAATCAACCCTAACAGCGGCTTGCCGTTGTTTAACACAGCAGATCACGGGTACATCAAGGCGTCGGCAGAGTGCGAGGCCAACCGCACGTACTCTCGCATACTCAAGAGCATCCAGATCGAGATTCCTGGTGAAACGCGCGAGGAACAAATGGCCTCGCTGCACAAGCTCGGATCGCGCATCACCAAGACGCTGCGGGCCGTGCTGAGCGACATGCACGCCGAAGGAAAGGCGCGCGTGGCAAGCCACGCCGAAAACTTTCAGCCAGACGGCAATAGACGTTCTCGGCGCAAGTGAGCGTGGCGGGCTGACTCTGACACAGTTTGGCGCGCTACCCGCCTGGGAGCAAGAGTTACGGATAGCCAAGGTGCAGTGGGAACGGGCGCGCATCGAAAGCCTGAGAGACACCATCTTAGGAAATCGGAATGACAAGGGCAAGGCCTGGGTTTGGACGCCAGAGGTTATGGCGACCATTCAAAAAGAACTCTACCTAAGAACTGGCAAGGGTGACTAGCACAGGTGTGCGAAATGTGGTATAATCATGGGGTTAGTTAGTACCCCACAAGACCATGCACCGGCGGCGTTGTCGCGCCCCGGTGCGTGGAGCAGCCTACAGGAGAGGCCACTCATGAGTAATGATACCACGCCCCAGCCAGAATACAAGACGTGCACCAAGTGCGGCCAGCGCAAGCCTGCGACGCATGAGTTTTTCTATAACGATAAAAAGACCAAGGACGGCTTGGCATATCATTGCAAGGAATGTGTCAAGGCACATGTCAAGGCTTGGCGCGAACGCGATCCTGAACACGCCCGCCGCAAGGAAAGTGAGTGGCGCGAAGCTAACCGGGACAAATTGCGTGAGCACTACGTCGAGAGCAGGAAGCGCCTAGGCAAAGAACTTAGAGAGCCGAAAGACAAGGATGACAAGCGTCGCTGTGCTACTTGTCATGAGTATCTACCGGCGAATACGGAATTCTTCTATGAGAAGCGTGATGGAAGCGGTTTAACCGGAACCTGTATTGAGTGCAATAAACAAAAGGGGCGCGAGTATTACTACGCCAACGGGGGCAAGCCGCAGGTTCAGCGACGTAAGGACGGAAAGAAACAATGTAGTTGCTGCGAACAGTGGTTTCCAGCTACAGCGGAGCATTTTAACAGAGCGCGTAACCGCAAAGACGGATTGTATCCGGAATGTAAGCAGTGTACGAAACCCAAACACAAAAAGATTTGGGTCGAACTTATTCAAGACCCAGATTTTAGACAGAAAAGGCGGGCAAGCAACAGAAAATACTATATTGAACACCCAGAGGTTGCAGTAGTATCAGCTGCTCGTAGGCGGGCTAGGAAGCGTGAATTACCCAATACCTTAACCTCAGAAGAATGGCGAGCCGCCCTTGGGTATTGGGGAGGGCGCTGTGCCATTTGTGGGAAGCCCAATGGACTTTGGCATTCCATTGCCCAAGATCATTGGATACCGATATCGTGTGATTTGGAAAATAATCCGGGAACAGTTGCCGAGAATGTAATTCCAATGTGTCATGCATCCCGCGATGGGGACGGGGGGTGTAATAACTCAAAATCTAATAGGATGCCGAATGAATGGCTCCAAGACACGTTTGGTACACGCAAGGCAAAGGTAATAATGGATAGGGTTGAGCGGTATTTCACATGGGTCAGAGAACAGCGGAAGTTTGCGCAGCAAGGATAGCTGATGGCTGACAGGGCTGTTACCGTTACTATTACCGCGCGAGATAATTTCAGTTCGGTAATAGGCAAGTACCAGCAGGCCATGGGTCAAGCTGGCACTGCCACCAAGAAGCTCGGCCAGGACTCCGGCGGGCTGAAGGGGGGTATTGACCAGCTTAACAGCTCGTTCAATACCCTGTTCGGCGCGGGCATCATGGGCATCGGGCTGACTAAGGTAATCCAGCTTGGCAGCGAGATGCAACAGCTTGGCGCAAAGGTCAACAGCGCTCGCTCCGTGTTCGATCAATTGACGGGCGGGGTGGGGGAAGCCGCCAGTACGTTAGAGCAACTACGCACGGCCACGCATGGCACGGTGGCTGACCTTGACCTGATGAAGTCGGCCAACGCGCTGCTATTGCAGGGGTTGGCGTCCACCAACGAGCAGGCGGCGGACCTGACCGGGATTGCCGTGACGCTGGGTCGCGCGATGGGCGAGGATGCGGGTGGGGCGGTTGAAAAATTCTCGCAACTTCTCCGGAATCAGTCGATCAGATTACTCGACAACTTTGGTCTAAGTTCCGCCCGCGTCAAGGACCGCATCACCGCCCTCATGGCGGCAACCGAGGGTCTGTCACGCGAGCAGGCATTTGTGCAGGCCACCATCGAGGAATCGCGGCTGGCGATTGGGCGGCTGGGCGACAGCGCCGTGGTTGCGGGCACGGCCACCGAGCGCCTAGGAACCATAATAGAGAATACCTACCAGAAGGCCTCCAGCAATGTAGCAGCCGGGGTCGAGGGCTTTGCTTACTTTGTAACCTCTATCATAGACCTGGCCAACAAATCGCAGGAGGACGCCGCCGACGAGGCCGTCCAGCAAGCCGAAGATGCGTATACGCGGCTGTCTGATGTTTGGGATGCAATGATGGCATCCCGTCCGGGAGAAGTCTTCAACATCTCAGAAGTCCAGTTCTTTGTGGACGCCCTGAACAACTTGCAATCGGGCCGGTTCACGAACCTGGAGGACGCCGCCGACGCCGCCGCCCGCATGAACGGCGGCACACGCGCCACGGCTGACCAGCTCGCGTTGATTGAGGAAATCAGTAGCAACATCGGTGAGGCAACGGATCGCCGCCTCCAGGTCGAGCAAGAGATCGCCAAGACTCAACAGGCGGGTTATGAGGCAGCGTTTATTGCCAGCGAACGTCAGTTTTCCAGTGACCAGCAGCGGGCAGATACGCTCAGCCGCCAGATTCAGGCGGCCGAAGAGTCACGAGCGCGTATCACGGGCAGCATGCGCCCCCGTTACACCTCAGACGCTATGGGTGGGCTAGCCAACGCGCAGGCACTCTCGTCTTCTCTTGGGGCATATAACACCCAATCCCAGGCTGACCAACTCCGCGCGATGGCGGATGAGATGGGTCGCCTGTTCGAGCTAGCCGGACAGAACGAACTGGTGAGTGAAGGCGAGCTTGGGCGCATCCGCGACGCCAAAGATCAGGTGGAATCTCTGGCCGCCGCCGCTCAGGCTGGCGCGGACGCTTTCGCTAACATGACCTTGCCGGAGGCATTCGGTCAGGGTGGTGGTGGCATGCAGGGTGAGATTAATCAGGCCGTGATCAATCAAATGCAAGCGGCTGGGGCCACGCCCGAACAGATCGCCGCGTTCCAGCGTACCGGCGCGCTCGCTAGCGGGCAGGAAACCCAGGCAAGCCTCGGTTTCAGCGAGCAGATCGCGCCCCTGTTGGCGCGAGCGGCGACCGAGCTTGGGCCGGAAGTTGGCGCGGCACTCACCGAGGCCGTGACCAACTACCTGCAATCCAGCGCCCTGGGTGGCGAGACACCCACGACGGCCGGGATGATGGCCGCGCTTACCGGGGCGGGGTTGGAATTAGGCACCGGAACGGGAAGCGGCGGGCGTCAGTTTAACGTGCGCCCTGGCGACACGGTTTCTGGGCTGGCCGCGCAATTAGGCATGACCCAAGATCAAATCATGGCGGCGGCTGGCATCACCAACCCACGTTTATTACAGCCGGGAACCTATGGCGCAAATGGGGCGCTCGGTTACAACTTTTCTGGTGGGCAAGCTGGGCTGGTCGGCGGGGCACAGAATTTTACACCCGCGCCTCAAGGAGCCTACCTTCCAGGTTATGCTATGCCATACGGGCCGACAGAAGCGGCAGGCATAGCCAGCCAATCCCAATATGATCAGCGCGTGGCAATGGATCAGTATATGAGAACTCAGCGGGGAATCGGCATTCCTTCGTCTGAGCAGGCGGGCGGGATGGGCGGCTATGCGGACTATAGCCAGATGGCGACCAGCACCGGGGAGATCAGCGATGATTACAACAGCATCGCGACGGACGCAGAAACCACCTCGGCGGCGATCTCTACCACGCTGGGCTATGCCGAGTCGTGGCGCGCCGCCCAGGCCCTCATTAATTCCGACGTTCAAGAGGTGACTGACAACCTCGCCATCCTGACCAGCAACGTGCAACAGGTCGAAGTGTCGGTCAACCTGACAGGTGATATCGAAATGCTCAAGGCGTTGTTAAACGGCGATCTTGAGGCCAGCGTGGGTGTAACTGCCGACGCGGGCGGCGCGGCTAAGGCGACGATGGCGGCCACGACGCGCGATAACTACGGTACGCCGCCGGGAGTTGATCCGCGCGTGGTAGGGCCACACGGACTATGACAGACATCACTTCTTATGTGCTAGCTTCGGCGGATGATGCCACAGAACAGGGCGATGGGACCTTTTCGGCGGCGGATAACTCCCTGGTGGCGTTGACCAACGCCAGCGCCACGGATGCCGCGTACTATTGTTTTGGCATCCGGGTGCAACTCAACATCCCCTACAGGGCAGAGGTTAGTGCAGCCAACGCATATCTTTACTGGGACGCGGACACCGGTCCCGACCTGACGATCTATGCCCACGCGGCGGACAATGCGGGCGACTTTAGCACCAACGCCCACATTATCTCGACCGCGAATCGTCCGCGCACGACTGCCAGCATTCCTTGGGACGATACGTTTAGCGCCCCAATAGGCTACAAGGCGTCACCTGATCTAAGCGCCGTAGTCCAAGAGATTGTGAACCGGCCCGGCTGGGTGTCCGGTAACTATATTGTGCTACTGTTCATCGCGACGGTGACGGCCAGCGTGAAGGCGGTCACGTTCACCTCCTACGACTTCGGGCCGGGAACACAGCCTGCCTATATCACGGCCTCATATGCCTATGATCCGGGGTATGTCAGCCAGCCGCGCGTGGGCAAGAAGCTGGACTTCGGCCCGATCAATATCAACACGACCCTCGACAAGACTATCACGGTGAGCGAGACAGGAACCACGCAGCTTGCAGTGTCTAACCCGGCCTTGAGCGGCGCGGACGCTGCCAAGTTCAGCGTAGAGTCGCCCTCGTTTCCGTTTACGATTGCCGATGGAGGTGCAAGCCAGGACATCACGATCCGCTGCGCGCCCACCGCAACCGGGCACCTGAGTGCTACGCTTACGATGGACACCAACGACCCGTCACAGCCCACGGTAAGTTACACGTTGTTGGCGGATGCGTTGGATATTGCGGGCTGGGCAATCCAGATCGATAGCGACCGCGACGACACGTTTGATAACGCAATTGATGACATCACCGATTACGTGCTAGGCGGCTCGTGGAACAATGGCATGGCGGAAAGCGATCAGAACCTTGCGCCGCCCGCCCGCCTGACGATGCAACTGAATAACTCAAGCGGTGATTTCGGCCAGGATAATAGTGGAGCAGCCTATTACGGCAAGCTAGTACGCGGAACGCTGGTGCGTATCCTGGCGGCGGACCCAGCCGACAATCAGTTGTACCAGTTGTGCAAACTCAAGGTGTCCCGGCTTCAGCCAAAACCGGGCGCGTTTACCAGTCGCGAGCTTACGCTGACGTGTGAAGACCCGATGCTGGACCTGCTAGATGCGGATTATCGGCCACCGCTGCAAACCAATGCCACCGCCGATGCTGCGATCTCGACGTTGTTTGAGCGTATCCGCGTGGCCTATCCCTATCCGGCGGTGTACTGGATGCTGGGCGTGGCCGGGGCCAGTGAACTAGAACAGACCACCTACCTGCTGGATTATGAAGCGTTTATCAATCTTGAAACCGGGGCGACATTGTTCCCCTTCATCGGGGACAACACCGACCAGGGGGCAGGTGTATCACCGACCATGTTGCTGAGTGACTTGCTAGCGGCGGAAGATGGCCGGTTATGGTGGGACGTGCGCACTACTAAGATGATGCTCCACAATCGCCACCATGATTATCTAACGAGCGCCAATAGCGGCACGTTTACCGAGGCACACGTACAGACCGCAGACTACCGCGTGCAAGAGGACCTGTTGAATGAGGTCACGGTCCAGTTTGAGCCGCGCGAAATCGGGGCGACAAACAGCACTCTGTGGACTCAGCCTAATCTTCCGCTGGCGCTCAAGAATGGCGAGGTAAAGACTGTCCAGGCCCAGTACAGCGACCCTAACAATGAGTATGCGCGGGTGGGTGGGCAAGACATTCAACCGGCGCAGGCGGGCCTGGACTACGTAGCTAACACGATCTCGGACGGCTCCGGCCAGAATGTGACCGGTGGGATTTATGTCCACTTCCAACCTACGGGCGGAGCGGCGGAGATCACGCTGCGCAATCCTGGCATCGGGGATTGCTACCTGACCACGCTGCAATTACGCGGCACGCCTATTGTGAGCAGCGGCATCCAGTCGGTGATGGCCCGCGACGCGGACAGCGCCTATCTATACGATTACCGCCGTAAGACCCTGACGATACGCATGATCCCGACTGAGAGCGAGGCCAACAGCTACGCACATCACAAGGTGTCCCGGTACTCGACGCCAGCCCCGCGCATGGCTGCGATCACTATCGACGCCAGCGACGTGTCGGCCCTTATCACCCACGGGTTGACGCGGACGATTGGGGACCGTATCCGGGTTACGGATAGCTACACCTCCCACGATTCCTATTACATCATCGTGGGTGAAAGCCACGCGTTCATCGGCGCACCCCTGGTGAATGGTATCAGTCAGCCTAGGCATTCAGTGTCCTGGGTACTCAGGGCCGAGGATGCCATCAAAGGCTGGCGCTTAGAGACGGCAGGACGGGGCGAGTTGGGCGAGCAAACCTATTTAGTGTACTAGCGGAGAGAAGAACATGGCAAGCTATACGGCACTGCCCGACCTGACCACGGGCGATCTGGTAACTGAGGCGTGGATCGACGGAATCCGCAACAACGCGGATTACCTACTCAATCCCAATTTCCAGACGACAGACAGCAACACGTTTGTGAGCATCACAACCTCTTCCTTTGTCAATCTAGCCGGGGCCAGCGCAGTGGTAACTGGGCATGGCGGCCCGCTGTTAGTGATGTTCTCTTGTAATGTAACTGGGTTCGCCGGGTGTCAATTTGATCTGTCAGTTGACGGGGCCAGCCAGTCACAGGGAACGGGCCTGATTCAAAAGGTCCTGGGCAATATCGATGGCGCTGGTTTTACTCGAATTGTGACCGGGCTGGCCTCCGGCGCACATACTTTGTCAACGCAATGGCGCGCACGCGGTACAAATGCCACCGCCCAAGTGACGGGCATCGCCAACTTTGCGGCAATCGAGGTCTAACCATGACCACGACACTTGTGCTGCATAAGGACGCTTATAACGCGGCTGCGCTGTTGGGAGAGCTGTTCGCGGCTTTTCCGGGGCTGATAGCTAGCGTGTCTCTTGATGATGGTTCGGTGACTTTATATCTGAATGGGGCACCCGAACCCGCTCAGCAGGCCGAAGCCGAAGCCATAGTAGCAGGCCACGACCCCGCCGCGTTGACGCCCAACCAGGAGGCAGACGCAGTGGGCGCGGTCGACGTGGCCGATCTCCTAGGCGAGATTGCCACCCAACGCGCCGCGCTTCAAGCCGCGCTGTTCGCCTGGGAAACACTGGGCACGCCCGCGCAGATCGCCATCCTGAAACGTGACACGGCGATCATCGAAAAGATGTTGGCCGTTATGGCGTACATGATTCGACATTGGCGTTTCTAGGGCAGGGGGCTTGCAGTCCGGGAAACTTAGTCAGGGAAGGTGACAGGGGGAAATAAGTGGACGTGTTAAACGTTGTAGAACGCATATTTGCCGGGATGGCGCAGACTCCCGCCGGGATTCTGGCGCTCATCATCCTCTTGGTGTGGGCGGTGACGCCTATCGCGCTGGTCTATATTGTGTGGCGTCGGGATAGCAAACAGAACGGCAGCGATCTGGCGAATGGTCTGATTAAGATCATGGGTGAAACCAATCAGGACATCGCGGCTAACGTCAAGCTCTCAAGGCAGGCTATCGAGCAGTCTCAGCAGGCCTCGCTAGATGCCGCCAAGGCGATCACGGACGCCACTGCGCTGCTGGCGATGCGGCACAAGGAAGTCTTGAGCGAGCTGCACGACGAGGCGAATAAAGCCGTGGTTCGTCAGACGGTGACGATTGACCGTCTCGACATTTTGAACGCGCTCATGCAGGACACGGTACAGCAGTTTATGGACCAATTCGCCGCCCATGAAGATAACGCCGCCGAACGGGCGCGCGTGCTGGCGACCACCATCGAGGCCCGTTTTGGCGAACTGGTGGCCGAACTGCGGGCCATTCGGGACAGCGTTAGCGCGACACCTGCCAGTGACAACGGTAACACAGAGCATGTGCGCGAGGCTAAGGACAGCTAGCAATGAACGTGGAAGCTGCCGCAATCCTTATCAATCTGGCGATAGGCTTGCTTACAGCTCTGATTGCTGGCTATGCCGCTGTTCGCACGACGAAGCTGGCCGCCGCCAAGCAACAGACTGATACAACCGTTAACAGGGTCGATCAGTCATTCCAGCAATCGCAGGCAATCATGGATGATCTGGTGGCATCCGTCCAGCGCGCCACGTTGCAAAACGTCGCCATACAGGACAGGCTCACCACAACGCGCACTGAGCTATTTGAACTCCAGACGTTGAAGCGTCGCGAGAACATCGAAGAAGAAGAGAAGGCCCATGCGCAGCGGCGAAAGATCACAGACCTGGAGGATCAGGTTGCCAATCAGGACAAGGTGATCGCGGCGTTGCGACAGGACCTTATCGACCAGGGCAAGGTCATGCTAGCCAGGATCGCAAACCTGGAAGGCGAGTTGGCCGTGCTGCGCAAAGAGAAGGCCGATCTGGCAGACGAGAACGCGGGGCTGAAGGCGATCCCCGTTGCGCCCGCCTAGTATCCCCGCCCCCCGCCGCTCACCGTAGTGCGGGCGGCGTCCCCCTGTCGTTATGCGCCACGGTGGGCGGCTTGGGGCGGTGAGCGAGTTGTATCGACAATGTATATCCCCAAAAAGGGGGAGAGGAATAGGAAAATGGAAGCCATCTTTGTGTTTATCGAGAAGCTCTTGGGCGTCCTGACGAGCCAGCGCTTCGCCGTGACCGCTGCCGGGTTGGTGGTGGCGATCATCCTCATGGTTAACGTGATTCTGCCGCTGTTCGTGGCTGACTTCGGCGGGGTGGATGTGCCGGAGGCTAACGCCCTGGCTGCTCAGATTGCCGCCGCTGTTGGACAGGCCGCTGTGGCTATCACCTTTTTCATCGGGCTGTTCCGCGCGATTGCCCAGCTTGTGGCGAGCTTCCAGCAGGAACCGCCCAGCCTGAACGCTGCGGCTTGGGACGCGCGCAAGCTCCGCTAGAGTGCTGGCGCGGGGCGCGGTCCCGCGTTGGCACGAGGTGGGCAGTCAACCGCGCTTTGCTGTCCGCCGCACTCTCTCCCAAAAGTGGGGGCCAGATAACCGGCCCCCACCGAGGAGCTAGGCAACATTACTCCACGTTTTTCCACGATGAATGTTGCTTATGGTTGCTTGGGAAACACCAAAGAGGGCCGCGATCTTGTCTTGCGATAGCCCAAACCGGAGATACGCCCGGATTTGCTTTACTTTAGGCGGGGTAAGCGTCCCTTTTCGCCCGCCGTGACCAATAAGGCCGGTTGCGAGTGCGTGCAGGGCGTTACCGCGATGTGATACCCAATACAGGTTTTCGATCCGGTTGTTTATGCGGCACCCATCTTTATGATTAACTTCTGGCATTCCATCAATGGGTGGCAAAAAGACGATTGCTACTAACCTGTGGGTGTTGAAGGTTTTTACAACACCGTTTATCCGAAGGTTTACGATCAGGTAGCCGCCGCGATCAACCCGCTGTTTAAGGATACGCTCTTTAACTGGCGCCCCTGTTCTTTTGTATCTGAACAGGCTTTTGACTCTGCCAAGAGAGCTGATCTGGTAATAGCCTTCGTAGCCGGGTATATCGCGCCATTCTTCAGTTGTATCTTGAATCGGGGGATAGTTTGGGGTATGATCGGTCATGCTGGCCTCCTCAACAGGCTAGTCATGGCTCAGGGCGTCTCAAGCGCCGCTGGGCCTTTATACATACCCCTAATTATACCACCGCCGGTAACAGAAAACAAGTTCTAGTTCGGAGCAACGCAGACCGACACAGGGGCCGCGCCATGCCAGCGGTGTGGCCCCGCTGAGGTGACAGGGGGAAAGAATGCAGGACGGCGAGACGACGTTTAGCAAGCTGAACTATGGGCAGATGAGCATCCTGGCCGACGCGTGGCAGGATACAAGCCCCGACGAGCGCGAGTTGCTGGCCCATAGCCTTGGGGCCAAACGTAAGACCATAGACCGGCATTTACAAATATTCCGCAAGCTAGAATCTTTGCGCTCGGACTGGGAAGGGCAGGGGGGTAATCCCTTTGTTGACCTTCCCCATGATCCGATTGTTACCCCGCGCCCGCCCTCGCAGTGGGCATCCACCTACCGCTACGGCGTCCAGCCCAACGACGAGAACGCCGTGCCGATCTTTAACGGGCGGCTGGTTCTCGAAGGCGATTACCTTGTTCTGAATGACTTGCATATCCCGGCGATTGACCCGCCTTGGCTAGAGCGCGCGGTCGAAGTTGCCAAATACCTCGGCATTAAAAAGTGCCTTATTGCGGGTGACTTTTTTAATGGGGATGGCGTCTCAAGGCACCCAAAGAAGAAAAGCCCATACCCGTTTAGCAAAGAGGTAGAGATGGGCAGGGAGTGCCTAGCGTGGCTGGCGCAGTCGTTTGATATTGTGCTTGAGCCGGGCAATCACGATGATTGGTTCATTTTCAACAATGGCGGGCAGATTGAGTTTACCGACGCCGCCAAAATGCTGGTAGACAGTGATGCGGTGCGCAAGCGCTTTCGGGTGACGAACTATGACCGGGTGACGGTGATTAACGCAGGCGAGTCATGGACCGTGCCGCATCAGTCCAGCTATAGCAAGGACACGCTAAAGGTCGACAGCCTGCTGGCCCAGAAGTATCAAACCAACATGATTATCCCGCACCAGCACATCAGCGGGAAAGGGCCGGACCTGTTCAATCGGTACGTAGTCATTGACAGCGGCGGCATGTTCAATCCGTACCGCTTCGGCTATGTCCAATTGAAAACGAGCACCCGGCGCGAGATGAATCAGGGCTTTGTGACCTTGCTGGACGGATGGGCCGAATTGTGGACGCCCGATCCGCGTATGACGCCCTGGCGGGCTGTTGGTATGGAAGCGCCCGTAACTGAGGCCATGCTGTGCGCAGAGGAAGAGACGCAGGCGGTGGCCGCATGACCGACCTTTCACTCAACGCCCGCCAACAGGGTATCAGCACGCCAGAACTCACCGCCGCCCTAGGTAAACTTGGCAGCCGCTACGTGCTGGTACAAGATGATGTAGGGCGCGCCGATGAAATGGCGGCGGCGGGCTATACGGTCGTGTTCCGGTCGTTCTGGCCCGACCCGCAACGCGGGGATGATGATGCCCATCTGCATTGCACGCCCGCCGAATTCGTGGCGCATATGCAAGGGTTCGGGCTACACCCGGATGTGTATTGGCACGTCATAAACGAGCCGACTACGGACTTCGATTTGCTGGCGTATTGGACTGTCGAAGTAATGGCCCTGGCTAAGGCCCTGGGACGGCGCTGTGTGGTCCTTAACCTCTCTACCGGTACGCCAGACCATCTCGACTGGCGGGACGTGTTAGAACCCGTTCTAGAGGCTTTGCAGGACGGCTGGCATGTGCTCGGCTTGCACGAATACGTCTGCGCGGATTATGCGGTAAGCGTTCCGTGGCACATTGGCCGATTCCAATACGCGCTGGACGCGTGCGCTGCGCTGGGCTATACGCAGGCGCAGGTCTGGATTACTGAGACGGGCATGGACCTCACCGGCTCATGGCAAAGCCTGGGACTGTCAGCCGAGGCCTTTGCGGACGAAGTGCGCCGCTGCCTTGAGGGCGTGTACCGTCCAGCCGGGATCGAAGTCGTGTTCTTGTTCTGCGCTGGCCCATGGCAAAACGGCCAGGGCTGGGAGTTTAATGTGCTGCCCGCGATTGATGCGCTGGCGGCGGTAGTAGGGGAGGGCGATCCGATGATATGGGCTGACTGTATTCTAACCGTGAAATCAGACGGCAACCTGAATGTGCGCGCCGCTGCCAACACGAACGCGGCGGTAGTGGGCACACTCAAGCCGGGCGCGTATGCCGGGCAGTGCGCAGGCGAGGTGGACGGGGGCGACTGGCGCTGGCTCAATTGGCGCGGCGACGGCAAAGAGGGCTATGTGGCGCTGCGCAACCTGAAATCTGGCACGGTGCTATCCGAGGTGAGTGACGCGCCAGCGCCCGAACCTGAGCCGGAACCGGAACCCACGCCCGGCCCGGAACCGCTGCCCGACGTGCCGTGGCAAGCCCATCTGGCCGTGCTGTATGGGGCCATGTCAGACCTTGGCGAGGGATTGCAAGACGTATTCAACGATCTAGAAACAGGGCAGACCAATTTCCACGACCGCGTGAATGCGGTGATCTCGCACTTTGTGGACGTGTGCCAGGAACAGAAGACGGCGCTAGAACTGCAAGCCGAAGCGTTGGCTGAGGCCGAGCGTGTGAAAGACGAGGTGCCCGCATGACTGACCAGTCCGACATTCTGATCACCATCGCCCGCGCCTTGGCAGGGCAGGGCGGGCTGGACATGCTGGGCACCGACGCCCTGTTGGCGAAGATCGCGACGCTGGCCGACCAGAACGACGCCCTGCAAGCGGCGCTGGATGCCGCCACGCAGCCGCAGGAGCCGGAGCCATCCGAACTCAAGTCAGCCGCGCATTGGCTGGCGCTGTACCGTGCTGAGTGGGATCGCCAGTGGGCGCTCCCGGACAGCAAGATTCAGCGCATGTATTACGGCGGCGCTGAGGATATGTGGACCTATCACAACTCCTACTGCGTGGATGCTCACGGCGCGGCATGGCTGGCGGATCCGTATGATCACGTGTGGCTCGTGGAAGGCTTGCGCGCCGCTGAGGCACGTGTCGATCTGTCCGTTCCGACCCAGGACGGGCGCGGCTGGTGGCTGACGGCGAAAGACGGCACACGCGCCGAATACAACCATCAAGAGATATTCTGGGCGGGATCGGTGGCGTGGCTGCTGTGGGAAATGCAGGAGCGCGGGTTACACACCGACGAACGCTACGCCAAGCGCTGGACGGCGCTGCGCGATTTCGCCGTGATGCTGGCTGACAAATGGTGGAAGCGCTCCGCCACGCATGGCGACGTGATCCGCCGCGTGTCTCATATTGCCAGCCACTCGCTGCGTATGGTGGCGTTCCTACGCGTCCTAGAAGGTGTTACGCTGCCCTGGCTGGCGGATGCCGAAAAGACGATCTCGGCCACCCTGCGGGCGCACTTTGCCAAGTACCCGGACGCGGCCTACAACTATTGGCTGTGGGGCACGGAATACACCCTGGAGGACGTTTCGCACGGCCAGTTTGACGTGGATGCCGCGCTGAAACTCAACCGCCTCAATCCGGCGTACTGGCCGGACGCGCCCGCTTATTTCTATCAGACGTTTGTGCGGGCGCTGCAACCGAATGGCCGTTTCTCGAAGTTCGTAGATGGTTCGGGCGGTACAACGTGGGTGGGCTATGTGGCTGTGCCGGGTTGGTTTGGCCTGGGCGCAGAACTGCCCGCCGTGCAAAAGGCGCTGGAGAGTTATACACTAGTGGGCCAGGAATACCCGTTCCCGCTGGCGATCATGGCTGAGAACGCCGCGCGGTTGGGCGGCTAGCGCACAAAACGGAGGCCCCTCAACGCGCCAGCGCGGGGCCTCCTGAGGCCGTTAGTCGTCGTTCAGGAAATCATCCTCGATATCAAATAGGCTAAACGTGGCATCAATGGTTTGCTGGCGACTCTCTGCCGCCATACGCGCCCACTCTTCAATGTCCTCGGCGGTCGGCGTCGGGCCAGCGGCGCGGGCGGCGTTGACCAGATCGGACGCATCCCACGGAATCAGATACTCGCTGCTCACCGTCTGCCATGCCCAACGCTTGGCATCATCGGGCGACTCCAACAGCGGCACGATCAGCCCATTCTTAGGCCAGCGCATATCATCAAAGTATCCCCATGTTAATCGCAGGGGGAAGTATCGCCGCGCCAGTTTTGCGGCTGGCCCTGGGCGCTCTTTAACATCATGGATGAGGTCGCCAAGGGTGTACACTCGCAGCCCGGCGTTGTCAGCCAGCGCCGAGCTATGACGGTACAGCGCCAACGCCACGGCATCAGCATCGGCCAGCATGGCGCGGCACAGGTTATCCAGGGTGACGCGCATATGGCGCGGGACCTTGATGCCGAAGTTATCCAGAACAAGCCCGCGCCCATCATAGGGCACGCGCATCCCGCAACGCCACAACGCCCGCCAGCGCAACCGCGCAGCCATGCGGCGGACTGTACGCCACAGAGAGCCGGGCTTGGGGGAGAGAATCGGGTTAGTCATCGTCATCCTCCCTCAAAAGCCTAGCCGCCCTGGCTAGCCCCGCCTCAGATGTAAGCACCTTGGAAACTCCCCACCCGTCCCGGTAATATTCAATCAGACTGCTAGGTTGCCCCGTGGTTGTGGGGTAGCAGGTGAACGCGCCATCGGTGGTGTCGTAGAGCACCTGCCTGATACACAACTGCCGAACGTCGCCCCATTCCAGATACAGTCCGGGGAAGGGGGCGAATGGCAGATCGAAGGGGCGCGTCAGCACAATATCATCGTCTCCGTATTCGTCTTCGATGTCCTGCAAGCGCAGCAATAGGTTAACTCGCATCGCTGCCTTCCTCCCCGCGCCACGCGACCAGCGTCTTGCGGGCTTCTCGTACCGCCTCTACGTTGTTGTGTGTTTGAGCCAGCCCCGCCACCAGCGCCCGCGCCTCGCGCACCTCAGCCAGCAGGCGCATCACCGCGTTGTGCCCGTCTAAGTTCGGCGGAATGCCCGACACGGAGCCATGCCGCATGTCGTGGGCCAGCGCTGCCTTCCAGGTGTCCTCAATCGTGTCCAGTTCGGCGTCGGTTATTTTACTCATCATCATTTCCCCAAACAGGCTTTAGCAGCGCCTCCAATCTAGCGACGTGCGCCCGCGCCTCGTCGCGCTCACGGCGGGCGGCGCGTAGGGCGGCGGTCAGCCGCTTTACCTCTTCCACCGGCATCCCAAATACAGCAGCAAGTTCCATCCGCGCCAGTTCGGCGTCGGTCAGCACATACGTGTCAGGCATCGGGGGCCTCCTGTTCTGGTGCAACCCGGTTCACGGAGATGTCTGGTACGGCGCTGTCCAACAAGGCGGCGGCCAGCTTTATCGCCACGGCGGGCGGCATTTCGGAAATGATCGGCAGGCCTGGGAAGCTGTCCGGGCGGATGATGGATAGCTGCACGCTGCCATCGGGCAGACGTCCGACTTGATAGCGGTGATCATCAGACATTAGGTTCATTCTCCTCAATCACGGGCGCAATCACGCAGCCATAACGCCCCTCGAAGTAGGGCGCTCCACAGTGGGGGCACGCGCCGCTCTTCAACTGATAGTGCGCGCCGCGTTCCGTGCCGTATTGCACGGGTAGCGTGAACCACTGGAAGCACCAGCGGCAGCGGGCGTTGGGGGCGGGCGAGTCAGGCATCGCCATCCTCCTGCGCGGGGCGCGGCTGGGCGGGCGGGGCGGGGCGGTAATGTGTGAATAATGGCCCGATTAGGTAAAGCGGCGGCCACGTTGCCAGCGGAAACATGCCGCGCAGTTCGTCGCTGCCCAGATGTACCTTAACCTGGTACCTTGGTGCAAGTCGCCCCGTATCAACTGGCGGTCGCTCTTTCATGTACCGCTTCATAGCCTCGGCAATTTGCTCACTCAATGTCTTCATCACTCACTCCTCCCCGGCACGCGGTCCTCGATTGCGACCGTGCCGATGGCTATTCGGACTCGGCTGTGTCGATGGGGCGGCGGGATCGGTGGGGGCGGAAGAGTCTGTCCACCCACAATGTGGACACACTACCGCCTCATGTGCTTCATAAGTCCATCCCTTGCCACAGGCCGGGCAGCCTCGCCCAATCCATGTGCCACCCTTTGGATATATGCCATCTTGCCATGCCGCAGCGGGGTAGCAGATTTCCCTGCCGCCCACCCACCGCACCATAAACTCGGAATTTCCCCAATCTGTGACGACGCCAACGACACTCACGTCGGCGCCCAACACCACCCGCTGGCCCACACGGTACGCAGGGGGCGCGTCCGGCGTGGGCGGGGCGGCATCGTCTAGCGCGTCCAGGGCGGCGGTCAAATCTTCCTCAGCCCAGAGTGGGATGATGCGATAGCCGTACTCGCCCTCAACATCCACGGCGCGCAGCAGTACCTTGGCGGCCTCCGCAACTACTCGCAGCAATTCCAGTTCTGACATCATTTACCCCTTCTGTGCGACCCCTTCTGAGGGGCCTATATATCTACTAATAAGCCCTTCTCATCGGAAGCGCTCTAGTTTGACTTCAAGTTGACGCATTATCCCTTCTAACTCATCTTGGACCTTCTTGAAGTCCTGCAAATTATCCGGCGTCGGAATGTCCATATCATCGCTGCCAAGAGTCAACCCGGTTGGGCTTCTGAGTTCCTGATCTATCATTGAGATAACGAGGTCTAGAGCGCGCATCTTGGCATTTCTTCTGTTCATTTCCTACCCCCTCTTTTATTTCGTAGAAAGCTCATTTCACGAAGTTACCAGTTTTCGATCTCTAGCGGTCTAACTTCGTAAACCCCGACCAGGCCTTTAATGTAGCCATCCCAACAGAACTTGCCCGCAAAATTGGACGACGCCATAAAATGCAACTGACCACTTACGTCTTCTAATGTAATGTAAGGGATACGCGGATAGGACAGCTGCTCGATTTCAGATGCCAGTTTCTTGGCTCGGCTAAGGCGCATGGTCTTGATTGTGTGCTCATAGACGCCGTTATCGGCGGACCCGCTGTTGTAGTGATACAATTTGAATCGCACGAGGTAATAACGTTTAGCCATCTCGCCACCCCACTATCTCTAGCGCTGAGTCCCCGTCGGCAAAGTCGCCGCCAAGGTCCAGCGAATGACGATCATATTGACACCAGTAGTTCCCCCAGCCCGTGATCATAAACCCCCACAGCCTCTCGCCGCGATACCTGACCACGAAGTCCGCGTGGGTCAACCGCAGCCCGACCATCATTCGCCGCGCGGGCTGGCCCTTGCGCAACCCAGGCTCCGGCAACGTCCACTCGGTGACGCCGCGCCGGTAACGCACCTCCTCCGGGCGCAGCAACTCCTTCAACCGCGCCACTGTGACGAGTCGCGGGCCGTCCGCGTGCGGCGGGGTGACGACGGGGGCCGGGGCGGGGAGCGTCGGGCTAGGCATCGGGATCGTCCTGTAACCCCAACACGACGTCATCTTCGTCGTCTTCGATGCGACGCCACGGAGCACCCAGTCCATAGTTGAATAGCGTCGGCGCAAACCGACCGAAGCGGAACGGGCTAACTACCACCAACCACAACGCTATGCCGCGACAGATATTGCCCAGCCATTTAAGCATCGGGATACTCCACCTGATACCAGATCGCGCCGGGGAATGCCTCACGAAGCATGTCATCTGTGACGTCCCCTTTGGCAATGGCGCGTAGCACGGAGGCGGTCACAATAGACTCCTGCGCGCGTGTCTTGAGGCCAATCAGGTCGAATTGCCCGGCCAGGACGGCCAGATATTCGTGGGTATCCAGCCCCAAAACCCGCGCCATGTTGATCAGCAATTTCTCGCTGGGCGGCCTGCGCAGGGCATTGTTCTCGATTTTGCTGATGTAGGTCATGTCAACATCGACCCATGCCGCAAGCTCCGATTGGGTCATCTGCGCTTTCTCGCGCATCCTACGTACATACGAACCGAACGTGTCAATCATCACACATCTCCAATCTGCCCCTGGGGGCGTCGGGCGGGGCTAGGCGTCGTTGTCCATTGCGGCTTCTGCTAGGTACGCTTCATACTGATTGCGAATGGCCTGGACAACGGCGGGGTTATCCACAATGCCCAGGATGAAGCCGAACCATGAAAGCGGATCGCCCTGAATGTGGGTCGAGTGTTCCTTGACGCCCACGCTTGCGTCATGGTCGATTCCGCGCAGCGTGTAGCATGGCCCCTTGACGACTTCCGGGTCCTTGACGAATAGCTCGAAGTAAATCTCGTGTCCACCGTCTTTGCGGTTGTGAATGTCGATCTTCATTTTGTCGCCCTTTCGAGAAGCGAGAGTAATTTAAGGCCATTTTGACGTACCGTGCCCCGACTATAGACGGCGCTCCAGCTCAGATATTCGGATAGCGAGTGCCACGATAACAAGCCACTGTATGGCCTGCCCCATGTCGGTGAGATCACCGCTGATAAACATAGACAGCGCCCACCCTACAATTGCGACAACGAGCGCGACATACAGCACGTTTCGAGTCATCGCCCTCACCCTTCCCCTTCCGCGCCCTGCCCCTTGCGCCACGCGATCCAGGCTCCGCACGCGGCGGCGGCGAACGCGGCGGGCAAGTCCTCTGGCTTATCAAAGGTGGCGTAACCACCATCACGCGGCGGTTTCCATTCACTGAGATCGTCCGGCCATACCATAACGCGCCCGCCAGTAGGGTCGATCTGGATATGCACGGCGTACACGAAGTCCGCCAGCAGCCCAATCGCGGCAGCGGGGTCATGCGGCCAGTCGGGCAGCGCGCCCGCCTCGAAGGCGTCTTGCCACGCATCATCCAGGTCTGAGAGTTCATCGCGGCTGATCCACACATATCCATAAGGATCGCCGGGCTTGGCAAGGTTCCAGAATCCCGCCTGCTGCACCATGCGATACCCCCGCATCTCCGCAATCTCCCGCCGCGTTTCACTCGCCATCGTCCACCCCCTGCCCCTCGCCGGGGGCGGCGTCCTCGGCAGCAATGATGTCGGCTAGTACATCAATCGCCGCACCACACAAGTCCTCTACCAGTTCGGGATCGTAGTCGTCGGCCATGCCCATTGCGATCTCGGCAAGCTCCTGGGCGCTTTCCGTCACCTTGCGCAGCCGCGCGTCCTCTGCGGCCAGGGCGGCGCGGCCCGCGCCGGTGATTACGTAGGTGGTCCAATTAGATGAGGAGTTGAACCCGCGCGCTAAGCCAAGTTCGGCGCACCGCGCCATCGCCGCAGCCATTGGCATGTCGGGTGCCGGTGTCAGCCCCAATTTCCCCGCCAATACAAGCTCATTCAGCGCCTCATAGATTGAGCGGTCCATCACTCCCCCTCCCCTGCCTCGGCCAGCGCCGCGCGCCCGGCGTCTGTCAGGCGGTAGGCCCCACGCTTCTCGATGCCGAAGCCCCAATACTCGACCTCGGCTAGCCCGCGCCGCACAAGCGCGTTGGCGCTCCCGTTGTGGACACTGTAGGCCCACTTCTGCCCATGCGTCACCGTCTCGGAATAGATGCGGCACAACGCCTCGTACATGGCATCGTTCAGCTTAGCCATCCTGCGTCTCCTCCTCGTTATCCCAGCCCATGATGGCGCTGATCTCATACGGCAGCTTGCCCGCCCGCAACAACGCCGCGATCTTGGCGCGCTGGATGGCCTCGGCGTCCTGCCGACGCTGGCGCGCAGCCGTGCTCTCGTAGGTGGCGGTGGGGGCGGGAACGGTCGTGCGTGTGGGTGTGGTCATGTTGGCCTCTCGTCGGTCTGGGCGGCGCTGGCGTGCCGCTGGTTTCGGGTGTGCTACTGGCTGCAACCCTCCATGAGAATTGCGGCCCATTCACGATACAACTTGATTGCGTTCTCGACTGTCTTGATTTCACGCGGCTCGATGTCGATCAGGAATTGCAGGCTGCCCGCGAGTTTCCGGTTGCTATCCCTGAGCGCCACGCACTCTTTGCGTAGCATCGCCATCTCAATCGCTGCGACGCTGGCCGCCACATCGGCGGTTGGACTGAATGATACGCGTTCGTCTTTGTCCATGCGCCCTACCTCCTGCGGCATCGCCGCACGCCCCTGGGGGCTAGCTGGCGCGCACTCGCACGCTGATAAAGAAGTTGGCGCTGTCGCGCTCGTCAATCGCGTCGCCGTAGGTGTCGAATGGCCCGGCGTAAACCTCGCGGTTCTCGTAGGGATACTCAGGCATGTACGCACTCTTGACCACGCTGTATCCCGTTGGCTCGTCTTCGCTGTTGTACTGAACCGTTACCCACCACATGACCTTGCTCCCTCTGCGGGTCGCCCCGCGATCCCTGCGTCCCTTGCCCCCCGACCCTGGCGTTGCGGCCAGTGGCGTGTGGGCGGCGCGTCCTGCGCTGCCCTGTGCCCCTGGTGCGAACACCGGGGGCATAAGGCGGAGCGGGCTAGCGGGACGCCACGATCTCGTCATTCTTTCCGAATGCAACCTGCGCGGCCGTCTTGCCTGAGGCATACGGGCCATCGAAGACCTCAACCCGGCTGACTGGATCGGGTTCCGGCATGTACTGTGAATTGCGGGTCCAGTATTCAATTGGCTTGTCTTCCTTATCGTACCGAACCAAAACCCACCATTCGCGCTCCATGATTTGCTCCCCTGTCTAGCGGTCTCCCGCGCTGTCTGTCCTGCGCTGCCCTCCGGTCGCTGTTGCCAGTGGCCGGAAGGCAGGGCGGGCCGTGCCTAGCTGTATGAACCCCAATATACATGGTCATTGGCTGCGTGCGTCTTGCTCTCTTCGACCATCTGCTTGGCATACTTGAGGGTATGCGCTACACCGATGAACCGCCCGCCGACTTCCTGAACGTCCCAGGAGCCGCTCTCACCGATAATCTGGTACTTGCCATCTTCGCTGGTGTAGGTGTGGCCGTTCTTGGTGTAGGTCATTTGGTGGCTCCCGATTGGCTGCTCTCGTTCTATGCTCTAATTATACTACGATTGAGCCGCGTGTCAATAGGCAACTTGAAAATTGATAATTGCAAATGGGAAAAAGATCGCTTATAATGAGGGCATGGAGGACCTATGAAACCCGAGACAACTAGAAAGCAACTGGTATTGCCATGCGAGGCCACCAAAGCATTCACCGCCCTAGCCAAGCAACGCGGCATGAATGACAGCCAGATATATAGGGAGGCGCTGGGCGCGTTTCTGGCCCAGCACGGCTATCATATCGACATGACGATCCGCGTGGGCAACCCGGACCTGCTGCCCGCCCGCAACGGCGACCGCCGCCCGGACGCGGCCAGCGAGTGACGTGCGAGGGCCTATTATAGGAAGCGCCCCCCAGCGCTATGAACACCGGGAGGCGCGGCCAGCTATCGGAGGTAGCTGACAAATGAAGCATAACATAAATGCAGAGTGGCGCGCAATCCCTGGCTATGAAGGGCTTTATAGCGTTAGTGAATTCGGCGAAGTCCTAAGTTACCCTAAGGGGCGCTTCAAAACCACTAGGATGTTGCGCAGCAAACAATCCACAAATGGATACATATTGTATGGGCTGAGCAAAAGTGGGGTCACCAAGACTTATGGTGCCCACCGCCTTGTTGCTTTTGCATTTATAGGCCCCTGCCCTCCAGGTATGGTTGTCAATCACTTGGACGGTGACACGCTAAATAACCACTTCTCCAATCTTGAATATACGACACATACGGAGAATGTAAAGCACGGATCAGATAGGCGGTTCTTTTTAGGGCAGGATTACAAAAAGCCAGCGACCGTCACGGGCCACGAAATCAGAGCTAAGCGGTTGCATGATATTCCAAACGGATTTGTAATGCCATCATTCGGATGGTTGCATACAAACTCATTACAAAAATAAGCACAGCGTATTGCGCTAGTAATTGGAATCGTGGTATGATCGGTAAAAGCACGGCCAACTCAAGCACCATCGCACCCTTCACCGCAGCCCCCTATCCCGCCGACGCGCGGGACCTAGCGATCCCCATGCTCGCCAACACGGCGAAATCTGTAGCCCACTTCCCCACAACCTCATGGTACAATACGACAACGCCGCCTGCGGGCGGTGGCGTGCGCTCCGTTGGGGGCGTGCGGTGATCGGGGCGGGCGTCCAGGCGGGCGCGCGGCGCGTAGGGGGGAGCGGCGGGATGGGGGGACAGGGGATGCCAGTTGATATGGAGCTGCCAGAAGAGATGCGGGGCGTGTTTGTGCGCGCCTCGTTTGCTGCTGAAATCAAGGGCGTGCATGTCGAGACAATCAAACGCCACATATATAAGAATAGACTTAGGGCTGAAAAAGTGGGCCGCGAATGGCTGATCTACCGCGACTCGCTCAAAAGCTGGGAACCTGACCCCGGCGGACCCTCAAAAGTTTGAAGACTGTAACGTAGCAAATTGTTGCGCTTGAACAACAACCGTGCTACAATGTTCTTAGATGGACAACACCTTAAAAAGTGAATAGACGAGCCAAGGCGGCTGCTCATCTCCCCAGACGACCCAGCCGCCTTGCAGACCGACCACCAATGCAAGGTTTTGCTTGCCAGCTTCCATGCACAGGTGTGAGACAGGGGAAAGAGCGCGCGCTTTTAAGTTCACGAGTGTGAAAAGACGTTCAACTCTCCCCGAATACAGTTTACCACGCGCATGAGTGGTGTCAAGTATGCAGGTAGATCGGTATCGTCAAAAGGGAATCCGAACGCCTCCGGGAGCGGTTCGCACAGTGGAAGCGAATAGCACGGGCCGGGAGCCGGACGGGGGAACGAGGGCGAGCGCCTTAACCGAACCGCTTTGGTCTAGCGCGGAGGGGCGCACCAGGAATGGTCAAGACTGTCGCGAGACAGCCTAAGCCCACAAGCCATGAATGCCCACACATGGCATGAGTACCCCTAAACGGAAGGCGCTGGTAAGCTGAAAACTTGCCGGGGTTCAATCATAGCGATTGAGCAGAGGCGTGATCGTGACCCCCCTACTATTGCCAGCGCAAGCTGGAAGTCCCGGAGAACTGCGCAACACGCCGCAAGGCAGGCAGGACGGGCGGGCAGGATCGGAGGCGAGTACGTGGCTGACCACCATAAGATCGCCGTGTGTCCTGTTAGACTTCCTTTGTTGGGGGAACCAATGACTAAAACAGAACGCCATGAGGCGGTCGCAAGTTTCATAAATCGACATACTTATGTTTACATCTCGCCTACGTACAAAGAGATCGCCGCCGCCGTTGGCGCGGGGATCGGAACTGTATATGGCGATGTCAAAATCTTAGAGGAACAGGGGCGCGTGCGGCGCATGAGTTTTAACGGTCGCCTGGTTTTCGTGCCGCCCCTGTTCCGCCCCACCCCACTCGCACGGTGGATGGTTCACCAATGGGGTGTGGGGCTTTGACAAGAGGCAGCCCCGCGACGCTGTAACGTCCGGGGCGCGGCCAGTCGATGGAGGACTGACAAAATGGATTATAGCACAGAAGAATGGCGCGCTGTCCCTGGTTATGAGGGGCTGTATGAGGTAAGCGATCAGGGACGGGTCAAAAGCCTGAAGCGGCCCTATGTACCGCAGACACGTATTCTGTCTGGGCCAATTCCCGACCAGTATCAAGATATAGCATTATCAAATTGCGGCAAACAACGGCATGTATCATTGCATGTTTTGATCATGGAGGTCTTTGTAGGCCCCTGTCCTGAAGACATGATCGTCGATCATATCAACCATAAGAAGCACGATAACCGCTTAGAAAACCTCCAGTTTATCACGCAGTTCGAGAACGTAAACAGGGCAACCGACTTTCTTGGATTAACCAATGGAGTGCGCGCCCGTTTGACTGAGCAGCAAGTGCGCGCTCTGCGGGCGGAATGGGCCACTGGTCGATATTCATATACCGAAATGGCGGCCCGCTATGGGGTGTCTTATAGCACAGCCGAGGCGTGTATCAAAAGACAGACGTATAAGCACATCGACTAACCCATGGCGCGCGTCCCCCAGCGGGGCGCTGGCCTCTAGTTTCAGCATTGCTCGGAGCCACCTGTGACGGCAGGCCGCGTTAGCTAGTGAAGGCCAGCGAACCGCTGAGACGTGCTGGCTGGCTCCGAGCAGCGCTGAAGCGTTGCTAAATGCAGCACATCGACTAACCCATGGCGCGCGGCCCCCAGCGGGGCACTGGCCGGACAGGCCAGCGGGGGCGGGGCAGCACCGTCCGCGCCAACTGTAGTACCTGGGCGCGAACAGAATTCGATCTCGCGTAAGACGCGCAAGCGCGGCGGGAGACCTGGGGGCGGTTCCCAGCGCGTCCATTTGCAACACCCCGCGAGCGCTCGCCTGACGGCCTAGATGGGTGCGATTGGAGGCAGCGCTGGCGGGATAACTAACCGCCTCGTGCGGTACGGGCAATCCGGCCCGGCAAAATTGTGTGTGAATGTTGTGAGTGAGGGTTTCCGCAAGCCCAATAACATATGTAGGACGCCCTGATTGCGGCTGCACGGCCCGGTGTGCTCCGGGCGACAGGGCCGGACTTATCCAACATGGGCGACGCGCCACTAGCGCCGAGGGCCTGCCCCATAAAGAGCAGGGCGTCGCCCCACCCTCCCCCCTCACGAACAGCCAGCAACCGTTTAATTACGCTGTGCCCAACGGCGTCCTTGTTGCGCTTGCTGGCTGTTCGTGGCGGTGGGACGGAAGACACCGCTAGTGTTTCAGGGTTAGGGCCACTGTGCTTCAGCAGTGGCCCTTTTTGCGTTCAACAGGAGGCATCATGCAGAGATATGCGATCAACACCCGCAGCATGGCGCTGCACATCGTCACGGGGCGCAGCATGTACCCGGTCGCCGGTTGGCGGCGCTTTACGGGCGCATGTGCCGACTGGCTGATGGAGAAGAGTTACGCCCGCCCGTACCCGCCCATCGTGGAACTCACGGAGGACGAGTCGCGGGCGTTCCGCGTCGAGAAGTTGCAGGCGCGGGTCTGACCGCCCCACCCCACACGCGGGTACAAACACGCCGCACGGCCCAAAGCACGGCGGCGCGTGGCAATGGCGACATGGCCGCACGTCCAGGGATGGGCGTGTAAGCGGGACGCCACCCGCAAGCCCCGCGAGTGAGACGGGCACGCAGTAGCCCCCGGCAACGGGGGTTTTTCATTCGAGGACTAGCAGGGAGAGATAGCAATGACCGATAAGGAACTGTTCGCGGCCATTCGCAAGATTGCGGATATGGCGTATGAGTACGCGTCCGCCGACGTTGGCGGAGAACCCTGGCTGGAAGATCGGCGTGGGGAGCGGGTTAATCCCTACTACAACCAGACCGAGTCGGGCGTCTTCCTCGAAATGTACTACGGCATTCCTGGCAAGCTGTGGACCCCGTGGGGTTCGTGGAACTGCTGGGGAAGCGGAAGTGGTTACGGCGGGGAATACGACCGGATGCTTGAACGCCTTGGGGCGGTCGAACACACGCCGGAAACCATTAGCACAATGGGCGTCTTTGGCCCGGTGTACGCCCTGACCAGCGTTGACGGCGATCCGTTGCCTGAAGCGGTTGTGCGTGACCGCCAGAAGTTCATCGATAGCAAGGCTATTGATGCCGCATGGGAAACCATGCTCGCGGACAGCTAGCGGGCACACGGACGCCCCCGGAGCATTTCGCATCCGGGGGCGTCTTGGCGACAGGGGTTAACCATCACCATAGAAAGGATATCACACATGGCTATCAAGGCACAACACTCAATCGCGTATCACCTCAGTTCTGGCACGCTGGTTATCAAGGCTCCGCCGCCCCTGGAAGAGCGCACGCGCCGGGCCTACCGTGAACTGTGGAAGTTCTGGCGCAAGGCGCGCCGCGTTCCGGTGCTGGGTAAGTGGACTTATGGCTATATCGACGGCCTGCAAGTCCTGGTCACGGCAGGCGGCGACGATGTGACGCTCTCCGTGCGCTACGGGGGCGGGTATCGCCACTGGTACGGCTGGCGCGACTGCGTGCGCGCGCTGGCATGGCTCCTGGCAAGCAAGGACCCGCTGGTGTATCGCGGTGCGCTTGCGTTGCCACCGCATATCGACTTCGCAACGGAGAGCGGGCATGTCAACCGCTACGCGCTGGGCACGCCGACGCAAGGCACGGTCCTGGCGCGCGGTGCACTGTAAGGGGTGGGAATATGAACGAACACACCTACAACGAAGCCACCTACTGGGAAGATTACGATGAAGAGTCGTACTGGGCGGCCTATGAGAATTCACGCCATGCCGGTGAATTTGAGGCAGTCCCGCTAGCCGAACGGCTGGCGTTAACCCGTCCTCCCTATCGCGAAGCCACCTACTGGCCCGCACCGGGCACCACGGCGGTCGATTATGAGTATGACGACTACGTGATGCGTGATATTGACGACATCCCCTACTAGGAGGCCACATGGCGAACCGTTTACCCCCCATCCCCGCCGCGCCCGATCCGGTCGAGCTTGACTGGCTGGCATACGGGCGCGGGCCTTGTGACGGTCGCGCGGTCGAGCGGGAGTACCTGCTGCTGGCGGACGGGCTGCGGTTGCCCCCGACGGTGGCGTTCGAGCGCGCGTTCGATAACGTGTTGCACGGCGTGTCCGTGCTGGATTATGTGGTACAGGAGAGTGTGACAGCATGAGCAACAGTGAAACCCCAACCACCACCGTTGCCAGCGATTGGCTGGTTAGTGTCACCCCGACCCCGCGCGGCGACTGGCAGTTACCCGGCGGACCGCGTTTCAACCTGACCATCCACAACGGCGCAACGCCCGACGACGTGACCGCTGCCCTGGCAACTCTGGCGGCTATCGGCCCTGCGCTGTTGAGCGCCTACGAGTCCCCCAGCGCCCCGCCTGCGGGCTACGGTGGCACGAGCACCCCGCCTCCCGTGCGGCAGACTCCACCGCAGCCAGAGGGCGTTGAGACTGAGGACGTATACAACGTCGGGCATATCCAGGTGGGCGGCCAGTTTGACGTGGAAATCGAGCGCGCCGTGAAAACGGCTACGGGCGGCGGCAAGCCTAAGCTGGACCTTTACCGCCCTGAAAATCAGTACCCATTCGCAACCGTCAATGAGGGCCAGTTCGACGCCTTCCACGCGGTGACGGGTGTGCACGGAGCCACGCTGGAAGGTACGGCCACGTTTAACCCGGCGGTGATGCTGCGCTTCAAGGTGGGCAAGAAGAAACAAAAGTCCGAGAAGCACTACATCGACTTCGTGGGCGCACCGACCCAAGGTAGCCCGGCTCCTGCGCCAGCTAGCAACGGTGGGCAGGTGTGGAACCGCACCGAAGTGGTCAATGCCCTCACTGAGAAGTATCCCAAGTGGGAACCGCTGGCAGTCAACGACGCACTGAACCGCGTGGAAACTACCCCTGGCATGTCCAATGAGCAGGTGATCGCGGCCTTCGACGCGAAGGTTGCAGCAGCTACCGACCCAAAAGCCCCGGCGGGTTAGCGTGGCCCGACCGTGACGCTCTGATCCGCTGGATGCTGGCCTGTGGCTACGCCCGCCTGCGCAAGCACGCGGTACACACGCTACAGGCCATCCAGGATCAGGGCATGACTGACCCGCGCCAGCCGGACAGCATCGTGGCGGCGGCAGTCACGGTCTACCGCAAACAACGCCCCATCGAAGACATCACAGTTACGGACGCCATGATCGTGGCGCGGATGCAAGGCCCGCTGCCGGAGCAAGGCGACCCGCCGCAGGATGACAACGCCGAACCCATGCCCGCGCTCGCGGACGTGGAAGAGATCGCTTTTTGACACGCTTGACACTTGGAGGACACCTATGTCTAGCAAATGGTCTGCCCGTGAGATCGCCGCCCGCGAGGCTGCGGTGGCGGCATTCCGTGAAGCACGGGCGCGCGGTCTGTCCATCTCGGACGCCGCCGCCGCTGTTGAGGCCCGGATGCGGGAGATGCTGCCCGTCTACCCTGTGCCTATCACGCCCAGCGCCACGCCGCCTCCAGGGCAGCGCCGCGTTGATCCTGATGTCTAGGAGGTGAACCATGTCAGCCCGCATTCGTGGAACCTTGCAGCAGCTCGAATTGCTGCCCGGAACGGAACCCACCCTGAAAGAACGCACCTCGCGCCTGTCCCGCTGGGCGTGGGACGTGAACGTGTCGAGCGATGCCTACGATCTGGCGTGCGACGTGCGCGCCGTGCTTAACGAGAGCGCCCGGCTCCGCCTGGAACTCAAGTCGGTTGTGTTCCCGCCCGCTGATGTGGCGGCGCTCACTGAGGAACGTGACCGCTGGAAGGCCAAGGCGGGCCTTAACGTGTTCCTGGGCCACGTGGCGGCGATCCTGGTGGCGGTGGCCGTGATTGCCACGGCGCTGGTGCTGCTGGGGGTGGCGTGATGGGCGCGCCCAAAGTCTGCCCCCGCATGCCCACCTGGGCGGATGCGCTGCACTTCTGGCGCTTCGCCGGACGTGAGTACACCGTCGATGCCGAGTGGAACTGCTACGCCAACGACCGCCGCTACAACCCGGTAACGGGCGAAGCGGTGGTGTTCGTTTATCCGGCGGTGCTAACGCCCGCTGTGGACGCCCGCCCGCATGAGGCGGCGTAGGGAGAGATGTAATGGCTAAGGACTACCGCTATACCGATCCGGGATTGGCCGACAAACTCATTGACGCCATCGCAAAGGACACCAAGATCGTGGTTGATCTAACCGGGCTTGTAGAGCAGACCGTCCGCCTCGCCGCCGCCGCCGAGCGCATCGCGGCCGCGCTGGAAGCGCAGCGGGAAGACCCGGACGCTTGGGAGTACGCAAAAACCGCGCGAGTACGCGATATGGAGCTTTACCGTGACGAAGGCTTCCAGTTAATCATGCTTGACGATGATGGGTGGTTTACCCTCCGCCGTAAATATCCCATTGCCGGGCATCGCCCGCGCCAGCAGGACGCGCCGGAAACACGCCCCGCCTGGAAGGTTGGCGATAACGTGTATGTTGGCATGGTTGATTGTGGTTACGGGCGTATTGTGGGCGTGCCCAATGGCGATGACAACACATATCGCGTGCTATTTGATGGACAGGAGAGTGCAACCGCTGGCATTCACGCGTCCGACCTTGAGCCAGGAATCCCCTTCTAGGAGGACCCCGTGTGCATCGTAATTGTGTTTATGCTCGGTTTTCTATATCTCGGTGTGTCATCGCTTCTCTCAGGCCAAATAG